>OBZW01000352.1_pt1 | contig 32559 bp, 28 predicted proteins | sample 1477021 | NCBI WGS metagenome assembly OBZW01 (sample SAMEA2580262, study PRJEB22360) | human gut metagenome | biome: human gut; feature: human-associated habitat; material: faeces | place: Denmark | collected 2008/2010
GGGTCAGACCCCTCTGCAGAGGGGTCTGACCCCCTTGACCTTGATTGACTATTTTATAACAAACAATGGCTGGCCATATTCTACTGTATCTCCATTTTCTACCAGCACTTCCGCCACGGTTCCTGTATAATCGCTCTCAATGTCATTCATTAATTTCATGGCCTCTACGATTGCCAGTACCTGGCCCTCCTTTACACTGTCCCCTATATTTACGAAAGGAGTCGCATCTTCTGACGGTGCTGCATAGAATGTGCCGACTAAAGGTGATTTTACTATTTTCCCCTCTGGAATGGGGACAGATCCTGTTTCCTCTTTGGCCGGATTTGGGACTGTGATGTCCGCCGGAGCCGGAACCGCCGGGGTCGAAGCTTGCTGATACGGGGCTGCCGGTGTCCGAGCTGTCAGTACCGGCTCTGCTGCGGCTTCAGCGGGAACAGTTTTTATTGTTTTTTTGAGGGAAAGCTTCACTGCGCCTTCCTCATATTTAAACTCTGTCAGCGTGGATTTTGAAACTGTTTCCACTAACTGTAATATCTCTTCTATTTTCATGCTGCCTCCTTTTTGTGCGGCGCACTTGAGCGTGTCTGAAAATTCATTGTCGCAAGATGCCGCCCCGCTTTACGGTCTATTTACTGCCAAATCCAGTCAACGCAGCCCATCACTACGCCTCCTGAATTTGGCAGTAAATCCCCCGCAAACTGAAACAACATCTTACAGTAAGGAATTTTCAGACACACACTAAGCTTCATACTTCTTGACTAATAAAGTTGCGTTATGTCCTCCAAAACCAAGGGAATTGGTCAGTACGTAATTCACTTCTTTTTCTATGGGTGCTCCTACTGCATAATTCAGGTCGCATTCCTCATCTGTCTCTGTGGTTCCCACCGTCTGATGGATAAATCCGTCCATGATGCTTTTTACGCACACAACGAATTCCACACCGCCGGCCGCACCGAGGAGATGGCCTATCATAGATTTCGTAGAGTTGATGACAACGTCTTTTGCCGCATCTCCCAGCGCGTATTTGATGGCCCGGGTCTCGAATAAATCGTTGTGGTGGGTGCTGGTTCCGTGGGCATTGATATAGTCAATCTGCTCCGGCTCCACGCCCGCCTCTTTCATCGCCAGTTTCATCGCCATGCCTGCGCCTTCTCCGTCTTCCTGCGGCGATGTAATATGGTATGCATCTCCTGTTGAACCATATCCCACCAGTTCCGCATAAATCTCCGCGCCTCTGGCTTTTGCATGCTCCAGCTCTTCGAGTACTACGATTCCCGCACCCTCTCCCAGAACGAATCCGTCCCGCTCTTTGTCAAACGGGATCGATGCCCTTTTTGGGTCTGCAGAAGTGGATAACGCGGTCAGTCCGGTGAATCCGGCTACTCCGGTAGGACAGATGCAGCTTTCCGTTCCGCCTGCCACCATAATGTCCGCGTCGTCATACTGAATTGCACGAAAAGCGTCTCCGATACAGTTTGTTCCTGAAGCACAGGCCGTCACTACATTCGTACACTTCCCTTTCAAACCTAGCTGTATCGACACATTTCCCGCCGCCATATTGGATATCATAAGCGGAACCATCAGCGGGTTCACCCTGCTCGGTCCCTTTTCCACAATTTTCGTATAATTCTGCTCCACAGCCTGAAGGCTTCCGATACCGGATCCCACGATCACGCCCGCCCGGTACGCATCTTCTGCCGCCATGTCGATTCCCGCATCCGCGAACGCCTCTTTTGTCGCCGCAACTGCATACTGGGAAAATGCTTCCATACGCTTAGCCGCTTTAAAATCCATGCGCTCTTTTGCCACGAAATCTTTTACCTCCGCCGCAATCTGTACTTTATACTCAGAAGCGTCAAACCTTGTTATGGGCCCAATGCCCACCTTCCCTCTGCGGATGCCGCTCCAGAATTCCTCTGCCGTATTCCCGATCGGAGTTACTGCCCCCAGCCCGGTTACTACTACTCTTCTTTTCATACTGATCTCCTTCTACATCGCCATTCCGCCGTCCACACACAGGACCTGCCCCGTGATATAACCGGCATTTTCAGAAGCCAGAAATGCAACCGCTTCCGCAATATCCTCCGGCTCCCCGAAACTCCCCAGGGGGATCTGCGCCACAGCCCCTTCCTTCACTTTTTCAGAAAGTTCTGCCGTCATTTCCGTATTAATAAATCCCGGCGCAACCGCATTCACTGTCACCCCCCTGGATGCCAGTTCCCTGGCAGCGGCTTTCGTAAGCCCGATCACGCCTGCCTTTGAGGCGGAGTAATTCGCCTGCCCTGCATTTCCCATTACACCTGAAACAGAGGACAGGTTGATAATCCGGCCGTTTCTCTGCTTCATCATCTGCCTGGAGGCGAAACGAATGCAGTGGAACGTACCTTTCAGATTTGTATCCAGCACTGCATCAAAATCTTCCTCTGACATTCTCATCAGCAATCCGTCACGTGTAATCCCTGCATTGTTAACCAGAATATCAATCTGGCCAAACTGTGCAATGACTTCTTTTATAAACTTCTCACAGGCACCAAAATCGGATACGTCGCACTGCATCGTCTCTGCTTTCCCGCCAGCCTTCTCTATCTCATCTTTTACTTCCGCTGCGCGCCCCGCAGAGCCATTATAATTAATCACAACCACCGCGCCCTGAGAGGCCAGTTTCAGGGCTACAGCCCTTCCGATTCCTCTGGATGCACCAGTGACAACCGCTACTTTTCCCACTAACATAATTCCTGAACCACCTTATCTACATCTTCCCACGTTCCTACATTATATACCTTTACTTCTTTACTGATCTTTCTCATAAACCCAGCCAGCGTCCGGCCCGGCCCGATTTCCACAAACCGGTCAACACCGTCTGCAATCATCGCCTCCACACTCTGCTGCCAGAGAACGGGCGATGCAACCTGCTGCGCCAAAAGAGCCTTTGTCTGGCCAATGTCACGGACATACGCTGCCGTTACATTTGTCACATAAGGGATCTGCAGCGGATGCAGTTCAACATGCTCCAGCACCTCTGCCAGCTTCTTCCCTGCTTCCTCAAGCATAGGAGAATGGAAGGGTCCGCTCACATTCAGCGGTAACACGCGCTTCGCCCCGGCTTCTTTCAAAACCTCCGCCGCCTGATCCACGCTTTTCTTCCGCCCGGTTATCACAATCTGCCCCGGACAGTTGTAATTTGCAACGCTGACGCCCGCCATGCCTTCTAGTACTGCTTCGATATCTTTTGCAGATAACCCGAGAACAGCCGCCATAGCACCTTTTCCATCCTCAACCGCGTTCTGCATCAGGATTCCCCGCTTGCGGACCGCGGCAATCGCATCCTCTGCCGACATTCCGCCGGCTGCTGTGACTGCACAGTATTCACCCAGGCTTAGTCCCGCCGTCACATCGGGCTTAATCCCCCGCTCTTCTAGTACTTTTTCCATAGCCAGGCAGACCGTAACCAGCGCCGCCTGGGTATATTCGGTCTGATCCAGCAGGTCATTTTCCTCAAAGCACAGCGCTTTCATATCTATATCCAGCAATTCCGATGCCCGATCGATCAGCATCCTCGCCGTTTCACTTTGTTCATAAAAATCTTTTCCCATACCTGCCTTCTGTGCGCCCTGGCCGGGAAATATAAATGCCGTCTTACTCATAAAACCCTTTTCCTCCAATCAGGTCGTCTGTCTCTCTCACCAGCTTTTGAATCAGCTCCGTACAGGACAATTCTTCCTTCACCATACCCGCAATCTGGCCGGACATTACACTGCCGTTTACCACATCGCCTTCTACAACCGCTTTGCGCAGTCCGCCCAATGTCAGCAGCTCCAGCTCCTCAAAAGAGGCGCCCTCCTGTTCTTTCTGTAGGTAGGTCTTCGTCATCTGGTTTCGCAGGGCCCGCACCGGATGCCCGGTTGAACGGCCTGTAACCCGGGAATCGATATCCCTTGCCTTAATAATGCATTTTTTATAATTTTCATGAACAACAGATTCTTTCGTAACCACAAAATGAGTCCCCATCTGCACGGCCTGGGCACCCAGCATAAACGCCGCCGCAATTCCCCTGCCGTCCGCAATACCGCCTGCGGCAATCACCGGGATACTCACCGCATCCACAACCTGCGGAACTAAAACCATGGTGGTATTCTCACCAATGTGCCCGCCAGCTTCCGTACCTTCCGCTACCAGAGCATCCGCCCCGCAGCGTTCCATTCGTTTAGCAAGTGCAACAGAGGCAACGACCGGAATCACCTTAACCCCCGCCTCTTTCCACATCTTCATATACTTTTCAGGAGAACCAGCACCTGTTGTAACGACTTTAACGCCCTCCTCCACAATCACTTCTGCCACTTCGTCCGCGTAAGGACTCATCAGCATAATATTCACGCCAAATGGTTTAGTGGTCAGCTTTTTAGCTTCCCTGACTTGTTCCCGTACCCAGTCTGCCGGCGCACTCGCCGCTCCAATCAGCCCAAGCCCGCCAGCTTCTGATACGGCGGCTGCAAGATGATGTTCAGCAACCCATGCCATTCCACCCTGGATAATCGGATATTCAATTCCTAATATTTCGGTTACTTTCGTCTTCATACTAACAACCTTTCTTTCGAGTACTTATTATTTGTGCGCTTCTAAATATTTTACAACGTCCCCGACCGTAGCGATCTGCTCCAGATCCTCAGACGGAATCTCCACATCAAATTCTTCCTCAAATGCCATCACAACTTCAAACAGATCCAGAGAGTCTGCTCCAAGGTCATCCTTGAATGAAGTAGCTTCTGTAATTGTGTTGATATCTGCTCCCAATGAATCTGATACGATTTCTTTTACTTTTTCTAACATAGTTTTAAATTCCTTTCATGCTCTTTTCTTTATATTTATTATTTATTTATGTAATCCGGTCTGGTACATCGTAAAATAATGAACTGACTCATTGATATTCAGCCTTATAGCCAGCCGGAGATTACCTGTTTCAATTCCCTGTTTCCGATTCCTGCTTTACAGAGAAATACCTGATACACTGCCTCTACCATTCCAGAAAAGCAGCTCCCCAGGAAAGCCCTGCCCCGAACCCAGACAGTACCAGCCTATCCCCCTTTTTGAGCGTTCCCTTCCGGTTCAACTCATCTAATAAAATGGGAATGCTGGCTGAAGATGTATTTCCATATTCCTGCATATTCATGGGAAATTTACTGATATCCTGTTGCAATCTTTTCGCCACAGCCTCTACGATCCTCTGGTTTGCCTGGTGAAGAACAAAATAATCTACCTCATCCGCAGTGCGCCCCGCCTTGGACAAAACCTCCAGAACTGCCTCCGGCACCTTCTTAACCGCGAATTTAAACACGGCCTGGCCGTCCATTTTCATATAAGAGTCGGTGTCCTGTTCATCAGGTAACCAATCCTTGCGGTGCCTGCTCATACACGTAAGCGCATTTCCTCTCCCCCCGTCAGAATGGGTAACCGGCTGATAAAGAGTGCCTTCTTCCGCTCTGAGCACGGCCGCCCCAGCCCCATCCCCAAACAAAATGCAGGTGCCTCTGTCTTTCCAGTTCACCGTATTCGATAAACTTTCCGCCCCAATCACCAGGATCGTCCGGTACATTCCGGAAGCAATATAGGCCTGGGCTGTATTATACGCAAAAAGAAATCCCGTACATGCCGCATTTAAATCAAATCCAGTCGCATTGACAGCACCCAGTTCCCGCTGCACCTCGCACGCCGTACAGGGAAGCAGAACCTCTGAAGTGAACGTCGATACCAGGATCAGATCCAGTTCCTTTGGAGCCACGCCGCTGTTTTCCAGCGCTGCCCGGGACGCCTTCACAGCCATGGAAACAGTCGTGTCATCCTCAATAATATGCCGCCTCACGACACCGGTTCTCTCCCGTATCCATTCATCACTGGTATCTACCAGCCTGGCTAAATCATTGTTATCCAGAAAATGCTCCGGCACATAAGAACCTGTTCCACATATCTTTCCTATCATATTCTATCTCCATGTTTGAATTCGTTGTTTTATTTTTATCTCAAATACTTTTATCTTAAAATACTTTGATTATCAAAGTATAATAACAAATAACTTATTTGTCAAGAGGAAAATTTATGGGATGTAGGGAGAGCCGCCCTCCGAGAGAAATTTCAAACGGGAGCGGCAGTTCTGTTTGGGGCGCTGTTAGGAGGCTTTGCCTTTTCACGACACCTCCTCAAGTATCGGAGCAGGCCAATGAATCTCCGTGTATTGAACAAAGATTACAACCATCCCCCCAAATTCAGAAAATTCATCTAAAATGCCAAAAGGTAAAGAATTTTAAAATAGGGGTTTACAAAGTCCGGTATCTTATGATAGAATATCACTTGTCGAGCGGAAGTGGCGGAATGGCAGACGCGCTAGATTCAGGTTCTAGTGGGAGTTTATCCTGTGAGAGTTCAAGTCTCTTCTTCCGCATTGATTGAGAAGTGAGAAGTCTTAATATATTAAGGCTTCTCTTTTTTTATTAAATTATTTTAGACTTGCTTTTGGTTATCTCCTCTTATTCCATGACACTACTACTAAAGGACCATTGACGATATCTTTTGTTTTAAATATAATTAAATTATAAATTTATTGTAGCCAAAAACAGGTGAAAACAGGACATGAAAAAGGCCCAGAGCATACATCGGCATAGCTTAGCTGCGGCTGCTTCATTGCTGTTCATAACAGAGGCGCCTCTTTCAAATGCCCCTATTTCATCCCATACTAAGAGGAGGGAAAAGATGAAAAAAATTTATGCCTTAGGAGATGTAACATGTTCACACTGCGCACAAGTGATGGAAACTAAAATGAGTGCCATTCCTGGCGTGACATCAGCAATGATTTCTTTTAAATTAAAAAAAGTAACTGTTAATATGGATGATGACAAAGAAGCAGAGGTTGAAAGCCAGGTTCTCAACTTAATAGAGAACCCTGTTTACTGTAAGACTTGTCCTAACAGATAATTCAGGCAGGCCAAAGGAATTTCGTACAGTCATATAGAGAATGGCTGCGGACAGCTTATCGTTCAATGTCCGCCATTCGTTGCACAGTTTGTTCATGGTTTATCAAGTATCTCCACTTGAATCGTTGTTGTTCTAAAACTTGATTCCGGGTGTTCCGGAATCTTCTTGAAACAGCGCTGTATCGCTCTATCCCCTTTTATGGGATTAAGCGGCACAACGCTGTTTTAGGGTTGTTTAAGGAAGTCTACTACTAAAGGCCCATTGACAGCATTTTTTCTTTTCCATATAATGAAGTTATAAGTATATTGTAGCCAAAAGGGTGGAAATAGGACGGAGAAAAAAGACCCCAAAGTGTACGCCGGCATAAGATATCTGCAGCTGCTTCATTGTTGTTCATGGAATCAGGTAATTCTTTCGTATGAACCGAAAATCACCCAATCTCTAAGAGGAGGGAAAGAAATGAGAAAAGTATATACCTTAGACAACGTAACCTGTACACACTGCTCTCAAGTGACGGAAACACATATCAGCACCTTAACGGGCGTGAATAAAGCCGTAGCTTCATTCAAATTGAAGAAGATTACCGTTGATATGGACGATGACAAAGAAGAAGAGGTTGAGCGTCAGATCCAAAAGATTCTCGCCGATCCATTTTACTGTAAGAATTGCCCGAACAGAGAATAACGACATGCAGCAGCGGTGTATCCTTCCATATCCCTTTACGGGTTGGATCGATACACCGCTGTTTTTATTGATTTCCCTCTCACCCTATAGAGTAGGGAGAATCCTCACTTAACTTGCTGAAACCGGCTCATTCTGCCAGCTGGTTATATTTTCCCCTCGGAACATAATATGTATGAAGCAGATCATGTGCTTTATGTCCATTCGGTTCTCCCAGAAAATCTGCATACAGTTTCATCAGATCCGGATTCTCATGGGACTTGCGCAGCACCTTGCGTTCATCCTCACTGTACAAAGCCTGCGACCTCTTTTCACGGTATCCTTCCTCACTGCACCGGGGCTGGCCGCCGCCGTTGATACAGCCGCCGGGACACCCCATTACTTCAATAAAATGATAAGGAGAAGTACCATCCGCAACCTCCTGCATCAGCCTTGATGCTCCTGCCAGGCCGCTGGTCACGGCAATCTTCACCGCCACACCCTGCAGATGTGCGTACTCCGGCAGCGTTTTCCCTATGGTGATCTCCGCCGTCTTCACCTGCTCCAGACCTACAATTGGCGTTACATGCAATTTTTCAAAAGGCAGTTCTTCCCCTGTTACTACTTCATAAACCGTACGCAGGGCAGCTTCCATTACGCCTCCGGTCACACCGAAGATATCAGCCGCACCGGTCCCCAGCCCCATTGGAGCATCAAATTCTGCATCGGGCAGTTTTACGAAATCGATGCCTGCTTTCTTAATCATTCTCGCCAGTTCCCGTGTAGTCAGCACCGCGTCTACGTCGCGGTTTCCTTCCACTTCCATCTCCGGCCGCTGTATCTCGTATTTCTTCGCCGTACAGGGCATAACCGAAACAACGAACATATCCTCCGGCTGCGTGCCCGTCTTCTCTGCATAGTAAGACTTCACTAATGCTCCCATCATGGTATGCGGGCTTTTACAGGTAGAGAGATGTTCGAGAGCCTCCGGGAACTGGTGCTCCACATGCTTGATCCATCCCGGAGAGCAGCTTGTGATCATGGGAAGCTCGGCTTCTTTGCCGGTCAGTGCGGCATTCAGGCGCCCCAGCAGCTCAGTGCCTTCCTCCAGGATCGTCAGATCCGCCGAGAATAAGGTATCGAAGACGTCGTCAAATCCTATATCATGAAGGGCTGCGGCAATTTTACCAGTTACTGGAGTTCCGCACGGCAGGCCGAATTCTTCCCCCAAAGCCGCACGCACGGCGGGAGCCACCTGAACCACCACCCGCTTCTTTGGATCGGCCAGAGCCTTCCATACCGGTGTCAGGCCATCCGTCTCTTTGAGGGCGCCGGTAGGACAGACGATAGTGCACTGCCCGCACATTGCACAGGATGTGGAATTAAGCGGCAGCCCCATCGCCGGGCTGACCGTGGTCTCAAATCCCCTGTTCTGCGCCTGGATTGCCCCTACCTTTTGTATTCCCGCGCAGGCAGTCACGCAGCGGCGGCACAGAATGCATTTACTGGTATCACGGGTGATGGAGGGAGATATATCCACATGCCCTTCGGACACTGCGCCTTCAAAACGGCTTTCGGTCACATCCAGCTCATATCCGAGGGCCTGCAGCTCACAGCTCTGGTTCCGGCTGCAATTCAGGCAGTCCTGTGAATGATTGGATAAAAGCAGCTCATACAGAACCTTCCTGGCCTCCAGAACCTTCGGAGAATGGGTTCTCACCTTCATTCCCTCCCTGGCCTTTACCATGCAGGACGCCTGCAGGTTCTTCATCCCTTCCACTTCCACCACGCAGATCCGGCAGGAACCGTACTGGTGGACATCTTTCATATGGCACAGGCTGGGCACGCGGATGCCGGAAGCCTCTGCCGCTTCCATGATGGTGGAGCCTTCCAATACCTCCACCGGCTTTCCATTTATTGTTAAATGTATCATATTAACCTCCTGGTCTCTGTCTTGTTATGGGTTCCCGCTGCTACCGCCTGTCGCAATGCAGACAGCGCAGGGACTCTGCCATAGCGTCCAGCTTGTGATATCCACAGTTTACTTCCCGGAAATTGCCGGTTCGTTCTTCCGGTTTCAAACATCTGGTCGGGTAACGGTCATGGGGTTCGTTCACTTCCAGTTCGATTTCCGGAATGTCGAACTGCTGCCCCTTGTTCAATTCCCCTGTTCCGCCCAGATACTGGTCGATCTTCACGGCAGCCTGCTTACCGTCGGCAATCGCTTGGATTACAACGTTCTTGCCCCATGGGCTGACATCGCCTCCCGCAAATATGCCTTTCTCTGCAGTCTGTCTGGTGTATTTATTGATCTCCAGTTTTCCGGTCTTATCCATCCCCACATTGGTCGTCCTGTAAACCTTGTGGTCTACATCCTGATTGATGGCGGTAACAACACCGTCACAATCAATGGTAAAGTTCGAACCCTGCAGCTGTTTGGTCAGCCTGCGCCCATCGCTGCCAAATTCCGCTATGCGGCGGCGGATCAGATGAACTCCCGTCACTTTGCCATCCGCACCCACGAATTCCAGCGGGGATGCCAATGAAATAATTTCGATCCCCTCTTCCCGTGCCTCTTCTACCTCTTCCCTGCCTGCAGGCATCTCCTGCTCCGTTCTGCGGTAGACTACGGTAACCTGCTCTGAGCCGAGGCGGACAGCGGTCCTCGCAACATCAATCGCCGTACTGCCTCCGCCGATAACAACAAGATGTTTCGGTACGGACAGGTCTTTCTTCAACCCAACACGTTTCAGAAATCCGACGCCGCTTTCCACGCCTTCCAATTCCTCGCCCGGGATATCCAGCAGACGGGAAGCCTGGGTCCCTGCCGCAATGTAAATGGCATCGGATTGGCTGCGCATATCATCAAAACTCAAATCCGTACCAATGCTGGTGTTCAAATGGATATGGACGCCGCTCTTTTCGATGGCGTGGATCTCTTTCTCGAGAACTTTTTTAGGCAGCCGGTATTCGGGGATTCCCCAATATAAAACGCCGCCGGCCACGGATTCTGCTTCGTATATATGTACCTCATGCCCCAGATTTGCCAGGTAATAGGCACAAGTCAGGCCAGACGGGCCGGCTCCGATGACGGATATTCTCTTTCCGGTAGACGGCAGCGGCTCTACCATTGGGATATTATAATCATCCCGGAGTGCGTAATCCCCGATAAATCTTTTTACAGAACAGATAGCAACAGGCTCATCCACCTGCGCCCTTCGGCAGTGATCCTCACACGGATGGGTGCAGACGCGCCCGCACACAGCCGGGAACGGATTATCCTGCCGGATCAGACGATAGGCATCGTCGGTCCGGCCTGCGGCCAGCAGAGAAAGGTAACCCGGAATATAAACATTTGCCGGACACGCATTTCGGCACGGTGAGGTCTGAAGTTCCGCACAGACGCCTGCCGCACAGTGTTTATCATAAATGTGGGATTCGTATTCCCCGCGGAAATATTTTAGAGTGGAAAGTACCGGATTGGGAGCTGTCTGCCCAAGGCCGCACATAGCAGTCTGTTTGATTGTCTCCGCCAGCTCCTCCAAAAGCTCCAGGTCTTCCGGCCGGCCATTCCCTTCCGTTATTCCTTCCAGAAGCTCCAGCATGCGGCGGGTGCCGTTACGGCAGGGGAGACATTTACCGCAGGATTCATCACAGATAAAATCCATGAAATACCGGGCCGTATCTACCATACATGTATCTTCGTTCATGACGACCAGGCCGCCGGATCCCATGATTGCCCCAAGCTCTGCCAGGGACTCATAATCTACCGGGGTATTCAGATGCGCCCTGGTGAGGCAGCCGCCGGATGGCCCGCCTGACTGGATGGCCTTAAACCGCTTGCCACCGATTATTCCGCCGCCAATCTTATAGATGATGTCCCCCAGAATCGTGCCCATAGGAACTTCAATAATCCCGGCGTTAACGATGTCTCCTGCCAGGGCAAACACCTTCGTCCCGGCGCTCAGATCCGTACCGATTTTCCGATACCAGCTGGAGCCGTTCTGAATAATTGGCGCCACATTAGCCAGCGTCTCCACGTTATTGATGATCGTCGGGCTTTCAAACAGGCCCTTCTCAAACGGGAACGGCGGTTTCTGGCTCGGCTCTCCCCGCCTGCCCTCTATAGAGGCCAATAAGGAAGTCTCCTCGCCGCATACAAATGCACCTGCTCCAATGCGGATCTCTACGTCAAAGTCAAAGCCGCTTCCCATGATATTTTTTCCCAAAATGCCGGCCGCCCTTGCCTGGTCGATGGCATCGCCCAGCCTCTTTACCGCAATGGGATATTCTGCACGCACATAAATATATCCTTTGGCTGCCCCGATCGCATATCCCCCCAGCATCATACCTTCAATGACGCTGTGTGGATCTCCTTCCAGAAGGCTCCGGTCCATAAATGCCCCGGGATCCCCCTCATCCGCGTTGCAGACCATGAACTTTCGTCCGTCCGGCGACTGAGCCTTCATTCCTGCCTCCCATTTCACGCCGGTTGGGAAACCCGCACCTCCACGCCCCCGCAGGCCGGAATTTTTCACGACCGCGACAACCTCTTCCCGGCTCATGCCGCTCAATACCTTCGCAAGCGCCCCATACCCATCCCTGGAGATATAGGCCGCCAGAGAAGAGAACTCCATCCTTCCGCAGTTTCTCAGGGCAATGCGGACCTGGCCCTCAAAGAAGCCGATATCCTTCATCAACGGCACATGAATCCCCATGTCGTCGTCAAAATATGTATACTCCTCGCAGACCTCATCATTCATCAGATGCCTGAACACAATATGGTCCACCTTTTCCGGATCCATCTCGATATAGAATACTCCGTCAGGCTCAACCAGGATCACCGGTCCCAGAGAACAGGTTCCCATACAGCCGGTAACAAGGACCTCTATCTCATCCTCCAGCTGATAATTGGCCAGCGACTCATGAAGCGCGTCTTTTACTTCCTGGCAGTGGGAAGAGATACAGCCTGCGCCTCCGCACACCAGAACCTGGCGTCTGTACTTTCTCCGCTGTGCCAGGTAATCTCCTTTGATCACACGGAGATCCATCTGGTCCCTTACCACCAGGTTTTCCCTGGATGTCTCATTTATTAAAGCCATAGTCTTACTCCTCCTCCTCATAGTAGCGTTGCAGTATCTGTTCCAGTTTGTCGGGGTTCACTTGTTTATAGACCTGATCGTCTATAGACATGGCCGGCGCCAGCCCGCAGGAACCGATACAGCGGGCCACTTCAAACGTGAATATCCTGTCCTTTGTGGTCTCCCCAATCTCTACCCCCAGTATTTCCCTCAGCCTTTCCACAATCTTTTTACCGCCCCTTACGTAGCAGGCCGTGCCGAGACAGACACGTATGGTATGCTTACCTCTTGGCTGGGTGGCGAAGAATGAGTAAAATGTAACGACCCCTGATACCTCGGCCAAAGGTATATCCAGGCCGCCCGCTATGACTTCCTGCACCTCCAGCGGAAGATAGCCATAGATTCCCTGTGCCATGTGGAGAACCTGGATCAGGCTCCCTTCCTTCCCTTTGTACTCCGCCGTCAATTCCGCGATCCGCTCCAGCAGAGCTGTCTCACTGTGGGCACAGCCACAGCATCCTTGTGTGTATTCACCCATCAATTAGTGCCTCCTTTTACTTTTTTATTGTGAAAAAACATACAAAGTAAAAGCGGGAACTGCCTGATTGGCAGCTCCCGCTGATTGATTACCTGTATGTTTTTTACATCCTGAACCCTGTTTTCCTGTTTTTTTACGAATATACTGATCCATATGATATGAGTCCTCCCTGTTTCTGGCATTTTCCCCTAAAAATCAGGAACGATAAGCTTGTTATTAATTGTACAAATTCAAACAAATTGTCTGAAAGTTTCTGTTATGGTACCGATCATATCACAACCAGCCTGTCTCTGTCAAGATACAATCGAAATATTTCGAGTATGATAAAGAATTGACAGACAACAAAAATCGTTATCCAAAGAGGCGCTCCCTATATATATCTGCCTCCATATCCTCCTCCGCCGCAGCACAGCCCGCTTCCACCGCAGCACAGATTACAGAGCAGATTTGCAATACAGAGTTTCATGCACAAATCGCTGCCGCCCGCCCCCGGATATCCATACACGCTCTGCCTCTGCTGATACCAGGAACCGCCGCCCTGCAGACGCTGCAGCAGCATCTGGTATTGTATATTCTCCGGCTCCAGCCTTACGGCTTCCTTCGCATGTTCCAGTGCAGTGACATTACTGCCCATCCCCGAATTAGCCGATGCGCTGTAAAAATACCACAGAGCTCCCCTGTCATGGATTCCGTTCAGGACATTGAGCGCCTCTTCATATCGGCCGGCCTGCAGGTAATTAGCCGCCGCCTTCAGGTGTATATCTGTCTCGCTGTTTCCCGCCGAACGCTGTTCCTGCCCGCCGTATGGGCCATAGCCTCCAAAACCGCCAAAGCCTCCGAAACCACCATAGCTTCCATATCCCCCATAGCTTCCGGTATTTCCATAACCGCCTGTACCTCCGGTATATCCGTGTTCGCGTTCATCCATAATCTGCTGATAGGCCTGCTGCACTTCTTTAAACCTGGTTTCCGCCTCATCGCGCATGGGGTTGTTGATATTCGCATCGGGATGGTACTTTCTGCTCAGCGTCCGGTATGCTTTTTTTATCTCTTCGTCGGCTGCATCCCTTGACACACCCAACACTTTATACGGATCATTCATAGTCTTTCATTCTCCTCAACATCTCTGTCCCTAACCGTTTAATCGTAACAGTTCAGACGGGTTTGAACTGTTGCGTTTAAACTCTCTTTTTTCCAAGAGTTCTCATACCAGAAAAAGAGGCCTGACGGCAGCATGCCTGTCTGCCTCCAGCACCGCTTTTTCTCCTTATCCTGCATCATCAATCAGCTGTTTTTAATAAAGGTCTTACTGCACTTCGGACAGCGCACCTCAATCTTTCCCTTTCCCTTTGGCACCCTGATCTTCTGCCCGCAGCCGGGGCATATATAAATGTGATGCGTTTTTCTCTGTTTCCATATGGCTTTCTGATTCCGGAAAAAGCCGCGTATCTTACTCGTCTTTGCCAGAAAGGTCTGGTTCTCTGCATACCGTTTTGTCACATTCTTTGAAAACATCCGGAAATAGCAGTAGATAATCAGAACCCAGCCCACTACATAATAGATAAGATGGACTTTGTTTCCTCCAATTATAGAAGAGATTAACACCACCGCCAGACCCACTATAAGCAGGAACTTCGATAATGTATCGACTCCGTATCTTCCCTGCATGAAACGTATCAGTTTTTCTTTCATGTTTTACCATCCTTACTTTTATTCCTGCGGCAGCAAGCAGAAATCAGGACTGCCTGATTCCGGCGTTCTCCACGGGGCAGCCCCGCTTCCCGCTGTGCTGCTGAATTGATGCCCTGCAGTCATCTGCAGGGCATGATCTACATGTAAAATATTCTCCTCTGTTTTCTCTGAATTGTCAAGAAATGTCTTATAAAATAAATATAAAATTTGCGTGCAAAGTGAGCAGGCCCGCTTTGTCCATGCCCATTACTTTTCATTTAGGATATTTTTGCAAACCTCATCTGAGATCAGATATACAATCCTGGAATCATTCAGCATGACATAGCGGTTTCCCTCACCGTCTTCTTTTCCAATATAAAGCGTAAGCGTCTGCTCCTCATCGTCCTGCGTATAGACGGCCTTCACAGTGATTGCTGCCGCTTCATCCAGGCCAAATCCGGCCAGGTCTTTATCCTCCACGGAATAATCCGCGGCCTTGCTCAGGGTTACAGCTCCCAGTCCGCCGGCAGCCGTTGCAATGGCTTCTGTATCGTCATTATTTTCCGAATCAAAGGTGGTCTCGCTGCCATCTCTTGTTATGACAACTTTCTTCAGATTGCCGCTTCCAATATTGGGATAGGTATCCAGCTGCGCCATATCCTCCAGTGAATACTGCAGGTCAGATATGGAAGTGCCGCTCACCGTGTACACCTTTTTGGAATCCCCCACAGTGGCATAATAGTTATCTCCCACAGCATTTCCGTAATAAACGGCGGTCTCTTTTCCGTCTTTTCCCGTCAGCACAACCGTGTATACCGGATCTTTTAACCCATAGTCCTCCAGTGAATCCCCGTCTTTCAGCTCCCGCTCTGCCTTCAGTCTGGCAAAATCAGAGGCCATTTGTTCCGGGTAGCTCTGTGCCAGCGGGAAATCCCGGTCATCGGCATTGTACCATGTACCGTCCTCCTTTACAAAATGAAACTCTCCGCTGCCTGCATCATACTGAATACTTGTAATTTCCTCTATATCGGTAACATACACCGTTTCCGCTTCTGTTTTAGCTTCCTTCTTTTCTTCCTGCTTCTTATTCCACCTTTGAATCCCCAGGTAGGCAATCAGAAGAACCAGCAGAAGGCAGAGCAGCAAAAGGAAGGATTTCTTCTTTTTTTTCTCCATCTTCATCCGCCCTCCTATGCTTTTCTTCTCTTAAACCATACTGCAAATCCACCGACCAGAATCAGCAGCGGGATACCGAATATTACGAGCAGGCTGAATAGTCCTGCATGCTGCACGGTATTATATTCCGTGGCAAGGCTCTTTGGTTCAATTGAGATATTCTGTACGCCGTCAAAGTTACTGCTTACGGCATTCATAAATAATGTCGTATTCTCAAGCTGCGTGAAAGTATCTGTGATCTGGGAATCGATCAGGCTTCCCGCGGTGATTACGGTCAGGCGGCTTTCTTTCGTGCTCTCCTCTGCAGTGTCTGATGTGTCTTTGCTTTGCGTATCGTCCTCTGCTGCTTCAGTACCTTCGTCTTTATTCTCATCCTTGGTTTCGGCACTGATCTGCTCTGTGGCAACCGCCCCCAAAGTATACGTGCCCTGCGTCTGGCTGTCTTCCGTCACCGCATAGGCGCTGTCCGTCGTTGTCATAAAGGAGCTGGAGCTAATGGTATCTCTCTCGGCATCTACCAGGTTCAGGCCCCGGGTATTGGTGACAAGCACCATCTGCGAAGACATGCCTTTCGCCAGATCTCCTGACAGTGAAAGCGTCGGGAATATATAATAGTAATTGCCCTGGTAGCATCTCTGGGGATCGGCAATATACCCATCGGCTTCTTCCATTCCATATTCCTTCATGATGGAGGCAATATTCGGAAGCGCTGTAGTGCTGGTATCTCCCAGAAGAATCATCACTTTCCCGCCTGCCGAAAGAAATTGCTGCATTGCTGCTTTTTCATCGTCTGTCAAATCCGTGGCCGGCGCGTACATAAGCAGAAGATCGCAGTCTTCGGGTATGGATGCCTGCATCACCAGATTCAGTTCTTCTATCTTGTAATTATTTTTGTCCATTAACTCTGTAATTGAGTTTGATAATGTAGCCTCACCGTGCCCCGTTGTTCTGTATATTTTTTTATTTACATCACTGGTCACATAATTCACCGCACTGGTCAGCTGGCCTTCTCCGTCGAATTCGGATTCTGATACACTGCCCGTATAATAATAGGAGGAGGTATCCATGACCACAATATCGTCAAATGAAACGGTTGTACTCTTACCCGTATCCGCACATTCTACCACGATCGTATTCGTGCTGGTCTCATACTCCGTTAGAGCAGACGGGTGGAGTACCGGGTCAATCCACTCCACAGAAATATATTTGGACAAAGCTGCATATTTGCTTAAAAATGTTTTAATCCGGTCGTCCGCCTTGTCTTTCTCCGCCAATACCGTAAACGTTATTTTATGGTTCAGATCCTTCAAAAGCTCCCGGCTGGTATCCGTAATCTCATAGATCTTTGTGCTGCTGACGTCGATATTCCTATATTTCTCGGGTATCTGTCCGAATATCATATTGGCTACTATTACGATTGCGACCACGATCACGGTAATCCCCACGCTGTAGGTTCCGTTTTTTGTTCCCGCTGTATGAAATAAACTTTTTATTTTCTGCAATTTCCGGCCCTCCTAACTCCAGCGTCTTTTCTGAATTGCCTGTACTGTCAGGAAAATAAACACTACAATTACAGACAAATACAGAACTATGCCGCTGACATCTACTATGCTGTTCGACGTAATATCCGTAAAAACATTTGCAAGCGCAAGATTTCCAAGGAACTTCGCCAGAATGTTCTCGAACAGGCTGGATTTTACAATATACGTAACCACACAGGCCGCAATCCCAATGAGTTCAATCCCTCCGCTGATAAACCAGTTGCCCGTCATCTGCTGAATATAGGCAGCTACAATGGTCAGGAGTATGATAATCCCCACAGCGCCACTGAGAGCGGAGCTTGGAAGGAAAGACAGGATGCCATCCCACAGATACAGAACAAGCAGAACCCCGAACGTGGTGATAAAGGCAATGATCTGGCTCTCTGTCAGTGAGGACAAAAACATCCCGATCGCAATATATACACATCCGAGAAGGAAAAATACCCCGATGGATATATAATCCACCTTCAGATATGCAGTTCCCTGCATTTTAATAATCAGAGGGAATAAACAAAAGATCAGGTTCGGCACTGCCAGTACGGAAACCATCGCAAGGTATTTTCCCATCACAACCTGGCGCAGGCTTACCGGCGCTGTCAAAAGCAGCTGGTCTGTCTTGTTTCTCCGCTCCTCCGAAAAGCTTTTCATTGTAATCAGCGGTATCCCTACAAGAAAAACAATCAGTACGCCGGACAGCGTATAGGAGAAGTAGGGGTATCCCGCATTTAGGTTATAAGCCATAAAATAAATTCCCGCAAATGCTACAAGGAACGCTATAAAGACACATCCAATCATGGACTGAAAATAGGACTTCAGTTCTCTCTTATAAATCGCCAGCATCTGTCTTGTCCTCCTCTCTCTTTGCAGACAGCAGTTTCGGGCCTGTTTCCCCCTGTGTCAGTTCCAGGAAGATCTCCTCCAGACTTGCACGGTTCGTATTCAGCATAAGAAGAGGACAGCCTGCCCCGGCAAATGCAAAGAAAACCTGTTCCCGGATATCTTTGTTGTCTTTTACTTCCAATACCGCATATGTTGTCCCGTCCGCTCTCTTTTCTGTTTTAATGCCGGAGATATCCTTGATCGGATTCAATATGTCACGCAGATTCGAAGGTTCTGTTTTCGCCAGGATTTCGACAGACTCCGATTCATCCATCAAATGCTCCAGATTATCCGGCGTATCGCTGGCAACAAGCCTGCCCTTAGAAATGATCATAATGTAGTCGCACACCTCTCTGACCTCGGCCAGTATATGCGAACTCAGGATGACGGTATGATCCTTCGCCAGTTTCCGTATCAGCTCCCTGATCTCAATGATCTGTTTCGGATCCAGCCCCACGGTAGGCTCATCCAGTATGATAATGTCGGGAAATCCCAGCATAGCCTGAGCCAGGCCTACTCTCTGCCGGTATCCTTTTGACAGGTTGCGGATCAGCCGACTTCTGACATCCATCAGTTTTGCAAGCTTAAGCACCTCTTCCACTGAGGATTCCCGTTTGTCTTTGGATATTCCTTTCAATTCCGCAGCAAAATCCAAATACTCCTGTACTGTCATTTCCATGTAAAGCGGGGGAAGCTCCGGAAGATACCCTATGTGTTTCTTAGCTTCTTCCGGTTCCTTTAGAATGTCGTGTCCGTTAATCAGCACCTCGCCTTCCGTTGCTCCAAGGTACCCGGTCATGATATTCATGGTCGTCGATTTCCCTGCTCCGTTGGGGCCCAAAAAGCCATAGATTTTCCCTTTTTCAATCTTGAAATTCAGGTGGTCTATGGCCAGATGGTTTCCGTATTTTTTTACTAAGTTTTTTACCTCAATCAATTCCTTACCTCCCTGGTCTGTGAATTCGTGCCTCTCCCGAGTGCGGCTGATAATCTAATTCATGTGCGCGATTGGCCGATCCGCTTAAACAGGATCCGGCGAGCCCAAACGGGTACAGCGGATGATCAGACATACTCTTAATAAGACGGCCGATATGAAACAGCTTTGTGTCTCACATAGGGATAAAATTAACAGATTATTGTGACAAATTTGTGTTATAAGTGTGGAATTTTGGAGGTAAAAATAGATAGGATAATGCTCAGGAGGCAGTGGAGGGCTTTATATGCCGAAAGGAACATCACACTGGGCCGCTATGAAGTATGGTTTAGAGACATTGATTAACTTGTCCCAATGTTCTAAACTGTAATGGATTGAAGTCGGAAAGACGGATAAGAGGCAGGTAAATAAACTTACCTGCCTCCTGAGTGTTGAATCTAATGTAGTTGATTAGCATTTATTCTTTGTTATGTGTTCTACTGCGTTTTCTGGCATAAATCATGGTGCCTGACAGGCTTCCAATTGCAAACAGCATAAGAAAGATCCACAGTCCAAAGCTCCCTTCATCACCTGTTTGCGGGCTATACGTTCCCGTTTTGGTTACCGGTATGGTTTCTGTTTTTAGTACCCTGCCGCATACAGTACAGCTATAGGTCTTTACTCCTTTTTTTGCTGCAGTTGCAGGAGTTGTTACTTTTCCACTATTACTGGTGTGGGCAGCTATATCAGTTTTCTCCCCGCAAGAACACTCATGCCAGTGGCTGTCTTCGTCTGATTTCCATTCTTCTCCAAAATTATGAGAATGCTTGTTATAAAGAATTGTTTCCGTTTTTATCACATATCCGCAGACCGTACAAGTATAAGTTCGAATTCCCTCCTTGTCCTCTGTTGCAGGGATTGTTATCTTTCCGCTATCGCTGGTATGGGCAGCTATATCGGTTTTCTCCCCGCAGGAACACTCATGCCAGTGGCTGTCTTCGTCTGATTTCCATTCCTTACTATAACTATGGTTTAAGGTATTTCCGTATGTAAAAGTTTTCGTACCCTTTTCGCCACATATACATGATTCGTAATACCTGGCAGCTTCCGTACAGGATGCATCGCCTGCTTTATATTCATCGGCGACAACTTGCCGGCCGTAGGTATGTGTCCCGAATCGAACATAATGATAGGTATTATTGGCGGCAGCATTATAAGCTGTGGGGTTTGTTCCAGCCGGATCCGTATCGGCCGAAGCACAAACATTGGTATAGCCTAAAATGTCCGGCGCATTCTTCAATGCACTATGGTTTATAGAAGTAGAAACGGCGATTGCTTCCCCTCCCTGGATCGTAATGCCTGAAGAAGCGGAATACATGCCTACGTCCCCTGATGCAATAGCTTTTACAAAGCCTCCTGATATTACAATCCCGCCCTTACTAAATAATGCAGGGTAATATCCGTTGACATTCACCTGAGCGCCTTCCTGTATGGTAATATCACCGCTATTTGACATGATTGCATTGCTCTTAGAAGCATCTGCCTCAACCGTGCTGCCATTAATGTCTATCCCAGCAGCACTGTATAAAGCAGGATAATCTCCATTTGCATGCGCTGTTACCGTTGAGCCGTTAAGTATGGATATACTGCCGCCACTCGTTAAGAATACATTTCCTTCATTTGAATCTGCTTCAACCGTGCTGCCATTAATTTCAATATTCCTTGCAATCAGCGTACCATTGCAGGAAGGAGATCCTGTCAATACAGCACCACTTTTTAAAATAATATCTCCGTCAGCAAAAGCACCGCTGCCATTAGGAGTAGAAACATCAAGCTTTGCTCCATCTGTGACAAACAGGTTCTGATTGGTGCTGACCGCAGCATAGTACCCACTGGCAGTCACATCCGCATTGGATATAATTGATAAGTCTCCCGGAATTCCAATCGCTGTATTTACGTCGCAAGAAGCCCTCACGCGGGTGGATTCTACGGTCAGCGAAGCTTCGTTCTCGCCTCTGATCGCGTATTCTCCTTTCATGGATGCATCGATGATCAGACTATCAGCCTCATTTCCTGAAATATGAAGGTTACAGTTCGTATATATGCCTGCATCAGCAATAATGGAATTATCACCTTGAAGTACAATTCTGATTAGAGTATCCGCATTAGGCGATAGAATACTGACAGCATAGGGCCTTGCATTCCCGGAGGCCTGCTGTGAAGTCTGTGTTATGGCTGCATTTGAAAATGTAAGAATTTGGCTGCCCGAATCATATACCGCGGCGCCTTCGCCACACGGAACTGTGTTCCCCGGGGCTGTCACAATATTTTCCCCATTTACCCAGATTTGAGTGCCTTCCGTTCCCAGTGCCGCGATTGTAAGCGGTGCATTTACAGCGCCAGCATTTATGGTCACATCACCGGTACTGCTGTCATAGGTATAATCTGTCCCGGATACAAGCGTATTATTGCCCTGGGTTATTGTAATGGAATCTGGCAGCATAAAACCGCTGTCGGGAGATAGCAAAAATGAAAAATCGGCATTATAGGGCATAATAGCATATTGCTCACCATCATATTCAGACAATGCTGCATTCACAGTTAGATTCTTAATATTCATTTTTAAGCCGTACCCGCCCGAACCATTATCTATGATCGCCTGGAAGGCATCGCCTAAAATTAATCCTCCATTGTTGTATACGGTCTTTGTATAATTACCGTGAACAATCACACCGCTGCTCGTATTCTCGACGTCAATCCCCCACGTTCCCGTCCCTGTTATAATGCCATTGTTAATCATTCCTGCTGCAAACACTGTCATTGGCATAAGCACCAATGTTGTGCACAGGACTATTAACAAAAACAACGTCCTTCGTATTCTTTTCATCTTACTCCTACTCCTCCTAATTTTGCCTTTTTGCCGCAATTACGGCTTACTTATATATAAATTTATTTTAAACGCAGTAACCGGAAAAGTATATCCTATCAGTATGAGGGTTTAGACAATTTTTTTATTATAAAGAGGTATTAAAAAGGGACATATCTAAAAAGTGCATGGAGATCCCCTCCCCAAAAATACATACTAGTATGAGGTTTTGATTGTAAGCGCATGAGCACTATGGTAGAATGTATAAACAAAGGGGGACATTTACTTGAATACAATAAGTTTACTAAATGATAAGTTTGAACCGGCACGCTTACCGGATATCTGTGCACCACGCCGCAAATTGCTGGAAGTATATTCCCAGGCAGCCGGCAGACGGAGAGTATATGTCTGTGCGCCTGCCGGTTATGGAAAGACCGTAACTACTCTTTTATGGTTACACCAAAGTAAGCATAAAGCTGTCTGGATCGCTCTGGACGAATACGACAATGGAATTTCTGTTTTTTATAATCTGCTGGCGAGAGGAATTCTATCCGTGCAGCCGGATAATCAGAGGATGTCTGACATACTCAAGAGTGCCTCTTTTTCTGCCTCACCGGTAGAGTATATGATTCAGCTGCTTCTGGAATTTCATCCCGATGACCGTCAGTTTGCACTTATATTCGATGATATGCATTTAATACACAATGAAGAAATCTTAAAGTCACTACCTATAGTACTGAAACGCCTTCCCCATTCATTTACTTTGTTTGTACTGACGCGCAATGAAGTATCTCCGGCTATAGCCGAGCAGGAAAAAGAAGGAAGAATTTCTGTCATTGGGCCGGATAATCTGCGTTTTACAAAAGCAGAGATCCAGAAGTATTTTCTGAGTATGGGAAGATCCCTTTCACCTGACGAACTGAATACCGCACAGATGCTGACAAATGGGTGGCCGATAGGAGTAAACGCAATTGCGAAAAGCGGTCTGATTGATGAGGGGGAAGGCGGCCAGGTGCTGGAGAATTATATAAGAAAGCAGATTTGGGATAAGTGGGATGATTCCCTGAAAAAGTTCTGTATGCGAACCTCCATGTTAAACGAGATGCCTGTTGAGCTGGTGGAACGTCTGACCGGAGAAGCAGAAAGCCGGCAGATTCTGAACCAGCTTTGTGCTGAGAATGCTTTTATCTGTCATTTGGGAGAAAACAAATATCGTTACCATCATTTATTTCAAGACTTCTTACGAAAAGTAACGCACGAACAAATCCCTCATGAGGAGGTTGAATTATATAAAGTCTGTGCCCGCTACTTTAAAGAGCAGCATAACCATCTTCTGAGCCTCCACTATTGGCTGAAAAGCGGGGATTATAAAGGAATCGGCCCATACTTTTACTCCTATGTGTTTGATGAGAGCAATCGTGTAATGGTTGAGAACATTGAATATTTTGCATCGTTGTTTCAGGATTTCCCGGCTGAAGCATTCCGTGAATATCCGGCGCTTCGGATTTCCAGAGTATGGTTTTCATATGTAACAGGAGATTATGAAGGAATGGAGAAGCATCTGGATGCATTGTATAAGAGTGTACCTGTGATCGCCTTGAAGACACCGGAATATATGGAATATGTCGCGCTTGCCTACAGCGTGGACCACCGCGAGAATTTTGTTTCACAAATTAAACGGTTTGGGTGGCTGGGACGTTTTATTAAGAATTTTTCCAACGGAAAGGTTACGAAGTCTATCGTATCTTTTGCACATAACTTTCCTTATATGCACCGAAGTAACCGTGATTACAGCGATCTTTTACTGGCCGGGGATGATATCCTTGACAGATTGTCCGATACATTTGGAAAAGTATTGGGAACGGAGTGGGTGTACGCCAGGCCCGGTTTATTGGCTGGATTCGCGTATGAGAGAAACCGGCTGGAGGAAGCCAGACAGCATATTGAGGAATGCAACCGCCTATTGGGTCCCGAGAACAGCAAAGAAGGTATATTCTGCACCAAGATTACAATTCATACGATTACATATGCACTGGGGAATATGACAGCGTCTAAAGCGGCAATGGCAGAACTGGAAGAACTGGTAAAACAGGAACAATATTTCATTCCTAATTTCAATGCATATAAGACACGTTATCAATTGTGGGATGGAAATATAACGGCCGCCAAAGCGTGGCTGGATCAATATTATGTCACGGATGAGACCGTACATTTACAGATGTATAAGATTTATCAATATTTAGTTACCGCCCGTGCCTATCTGGTGATAAATGAGACGGAAAAGGCAGAAGAACTGCTCCGTGGACTAATTGATTTTACAGGACATTACCGACGGCCTGCCGACCAGGCAGAAGCAAGGACACTTTTATCCGCGCTCCTTTGGATTAAGAAGAAAAAGCCTGAAGCGCAGGATGCTATGGAACAGGCATTATTGCAGATGCAGCCGTACGGATATATTCGTGTTATTGCCGATGAAGGACAGGCAGTGCTTCCAATTCTAAAAAAGATATTTACCCGCATTACAAAAGAGGACTATAGCGGCGGTCTGGATTCGGCTTATGTAAACAATGTGATGTTAACCACCTATCAATTATCAAAGAAACGAAAGGGTGTTACCTGTAATCTGGCAGACAGTAAAGCTCCTGTAAGACTTTCCAGACAGCAGAAGTATGTTTTGGAATTTCTGGCACAGGGGAAAACAGCACAGCAAATTGCAGATCTCACAGGTTTGAAACTGCCGACCGTAAAAACACATCTTTCTCTTGCATATGAAAAGCTGGAGGTCCACACTGCAATGGACGCGGTGATAAAGGCCAGAGAGCTACAATTGATTGATCAATTGTAACTGTTCCGACAGTCCTGAACTGTTACGATCAATAGTCCATATGGATTATATGTTTCATAAATATAGTTTTCGCTGAAGTTTAAGGGGATACTGCCGAAGCAGCATCCCCATTACTTTGTTTTATTCTTTTTTCGAATGTATATTGTCAAGACGCCCGCTATAATGATGATTATGATCCCTGAAAACAGGTATGGATAGAAGACAGATTTGGATTTTTTCGCGTCCTTCCCGGCCTCGTTTTCAAGGATATCTGATTCCTGTATGGAGGGCTGTTTGGTTTTACCAGGAGACACTTGAGCTTCTGTTTCTTCTTTAGTGTTTCCTTCTTGGGTATTTTCCCCTTTTACCGCTTGGCCGTCTACAGACTGGGTATTTGCGTCAACGGGTTGGATCTTGTCGTAGACCATTTCGGCTATGAGCTGCTGGCCCTCCTGGCTGGGGTGTAGGCCGTCGCCCTGGACAAAGGCTACGATGTTGGAGCTGAAGAGGTCTACGACCTGATAGTTGAATTCTTCGGCCCTTTTTTCGATGATGCTGTTCATGTTCTGGATGATATCTTCTACTACTTTGTTCATGGTTCCAGGGAGCTGCATGTTGTAGATCGGGTTGTAAATATTGGTTACGATAATCTGGGCCGTGTCTTTTTTCTGCTGGGTTATGGTCTGCATAGCTGCGGCCCACTCGGACTCAAAACTTTCGTAATCCCAGCTGCTTAAGGCATCTATGATCTTGAGGACCAGAAGAGGATTTTTTTTGACTGCTTCCTGGAGTTCGTTCATAGCCTGAGGGGCGCTTCGGAATTTGGTGTTGGAATTCAGAATTTCCTGCGCCTCTTTCTTGAATTCGTTCATGAGGTCATTAGAACCCATTGTGAGAAATATAAGATCCGATTTGTTCAGGTTTCTTTTTACCGTGTCCCTGGACAGGACTTTTTCGTTGAGGCTCTGGGTGTCCAGGCCGTTTTTCGCATAGTTCTGATAGTCGAAATAGATCTCATTCTCTTCGGCTATGCGTTCGGTCACGATACGGCCGTAGCAGTCTATTTTATTGGCTTTGTCAGAAGAATACCCCTTTGCGATGCTGTCTCCCAGAACCGTACAGGTTACGATTTCCTCCCATGCCCTTACGGGCAGTGCCTGCTGCAGGCTCAGAATTACGGCCAACAGCAGGGCTGATGCTGTTTTCAGGTATTTCTTCATCTGTCCCACTTCCATTTCTGTTTATTCTAATACCCACCTGGTACTGCTTCCTTGTTCTGTCTTTGTAACTGCAAGTTTCCATTCGATCTGTTCTTTTAATTCATTTACGTGGGAGATGATTCCCACGGTTCCTTTTTCCCCCGCCAACTCCTGCAGGATCTGGATCGCCCGCTCTCTTGCTGCGTCATCCAGGGACCCAAAGCCTTCGTCCACGAACATGGTCTCCAGGCTGATGGCCCCTGCCGTGTTCTGTATGATATCCGAAAGGCCAAGCGCCATGGACAAAGATGCCATAAAGGACTCGCCGCCGGACAGCGTCTTTACATCCCGCACAGCATCGTTGACAAGGTGGTAAACATCCAGATCCAGACCGGCCTGCCCCTGGCTGCTCAGGTCTTTTATCTCCCGGCACTGCAGGATAAACTCGTTGGAGGTCATCTTACTGAGTCTTCGGTTGGCGGCATGGATGATCTGCTTGAAATATTTTCTCTGCACATAAGTCTCAAAATCCAGCTTGATGCTGCCGTTCAGTGTTCCATTAGCCGTACGGCTCAGATTGTTCACCATCTCGTACTGCTTTGTCAGGCCGGCCTTTGTTTCAAAATACTGTTTCAGCTTTGACCTGGCCTCTTTGTTTTTCTGGTTCTGGCTGTGCAGATGAAGCCATCTGTCTTTCTGCGCTTTCTGGGAAAGGAGTACCTCTTCCAGCTTCTCTTTTTCTTCCTCCAGATCAGCGTGCTGCTTGCCCTCACTCTGTTGGCAGAGCATCTCATATCTGGTTTTTACTTCCAGACACTCTTTTTCATACTCACTGAGTGCGTCTGCTTTCGCTCTGCGTCCTTCTGTCCATTCCAATGCCCTGCTGTATTCTTCGCGGGTCGCAAATTTCTGCGCTTTTAATTCTTCCTGAAAATATTCTTCCTCTTCTTTCTGCTTCGTATTCAATTCCTGAAGCTGTTTTTCCTGACTCTCCAGAAGTCCGCTTCTGCGCTTCATTTCTTCCATCAATTCCCTGAACTCTTTTTCCTTCTTCTGGAAATTTTTCTTCATTTCTTTCAAATCAGCTTCCAGATGTTCCAGGTGCTCCTTTGCCTCTTCCTCCTGTAGGGAACCTCCAGCCATGATATCTTCCGCCGCTTGCTCCAAAAGTTTTCTTTCCGAGTCCAGACGGCTTTTGGATGCCTGAAACTGTTCCTGGCAGTCGGAACGCTCCTGCTCTTTCTGATCCCGTTTTTCCTTGGCCTGCTGCACTTCTTCCTGTACCGGAGCGCTTTTTAATAGTTCCGCCTTATGCGGATGCTCCGTGGAGCCGCATACCGGACACGGCTGCCCTTCCTTGAGTTCTTTTGCCAGAATCCCGGCCTGTTCCTCAAAAAACTCCTGGTACTTTCTCTCGTAATCCGCAGAGGCCGTCCGGCATTCCTCAAGCACATGTTCCATTTTCTTTAGCTGTTTGTTATACTGCTCTTCCAATTTTCGGATGCCCGCATATTTGGGCAGTATATCTTTCAGTCGGAGTATCTGTTTTTGAAGAACAGGTTCTTTTTCCTGCAGTTCTTTCTCCAGCTGCTGCAATTCTTTTTCCCGCACTTCTAAGACTGCCGTCTGCTCCTCCATCCAATCTTTTGTCTGCCCGGCCACTTCTTTCAGACGCTTTGCTTCCACGCTGGTCCGTTTATATTGTTCCTCTTTTACAAGTACTTTCTCGGCCCTCTCACCGTCTTTGATCTGGCGGCGGAGTTCTTCCATTTTGCTCTTTTTTTCCTCCAGCTCCTTCAGCCTCTTTTGCGCCTGCTCTTTTGACTGAAGCAGAATGTTGACCTCCTCCTGGCTGCGGATGGCTGCATTCAGATCCTCCGCTTTCTTCTGCAGCTGTGTGTGTTCTTTCTCGGCTTCTGTTTCCATGGACTTTCCATACCTGCAGATTCCCTTTAATACGTCCATAACTTCCTCTGCCGGAGGAAGTTTCAGCGCCAAAAGCCGCTCCCACTTTGCAGCCTCATCGCAGCCGGCATAAGGCTCCACACGCTCCATCTCCCGCAGGCAGTCCTTTGTATTGTCTTCCATGCGGATATAGAGCTGCTTGGCCTCCTCCTTTAATTCTTCCTGTACCTGCCAGTACAGCCTGGTCTGAAAGATTCTGGAAAAGATCTTTTTGCGCTCTTTTGATTCTGCGTGGAGCAGCCTCAGAAAATCCCCCTGGGCAATCATTGCAATCTGGGTAAACTGGTTCACATCCAGCCCGATAATTTCTTCTATTTTATTATCAATGTCCTTTTTCTTCCCCTGCGCCTCTCTGCCGTCGGGCATAAGCAGACTTACCTTTGACGTCTCTTTTACGAGCCGCGGGGAACCGTCTGCCATCCTGCGCTTACCGATCCGTAAATATTCAGGGTTTCTTCTGACAGTATATTCTTTGCCTCTGTATGAAAATGTATATTCAACGAAAGTATCCGTCTCTTCTGATGCGTACTGGCTGCGCATCATATTGCCGTCCCGCTTTCCCCCGCTTGTCTTATCGTACAGCGCGTAAGTGATGGCGTCAAAAATCGTAGTCTTTCCCGCCCCGGTATCGCCGGTGATAAGAAAAAGGCCATGCTGGATTTTTGTAAAATCTATTTCCTCTGCATCAGCATAAGATCCAAATGCAGACATTGTCAACTTTACCGGCCTCATCTTATTCTCCCTTCACCTTATCAAATACCTTTTCTAAAAATTCTCTCTCTTCCCGGGACAGCTCCCTTCCCTGAATTTCCTCATAAAATTCCCCAAATACTAGAAGCGGATCGGTCAGTTCCACCTCTTCATCGAACTCCTCCAGCCGCTTTCTTGTCCGGGCATTATCCATCCGGATCTCCAGGATATGGGGATACACTTTCTCCAGCTGTTCCTTTGGCCTGTACGGATCGATCTCATCCGTCAGGGTGATGCTGATATAGTCTTCGCAGCTTTCTGTCTCCGCCTGCTCCATGATCTGCTCCATCTCTCCGCGGACCGTACGCACATCTCTGAGCGGATGGAGCGGCAGAAGCTCTACGCGCGCCTTTTCCCCTTTTTTGCCAAGTTCCACTACATGAAGCGACTTCGTATCTCCCGCTTCGCTGACGGAATACTTCAGAAGGGTTCCGCAGTAGCGGATAAAGGGCTCTCCTGCCTGCTGTGCCCGGTGCAGGTGCCCGAGAGCGGCATAATCGAACTGCAAAAGGGGTGCGATGTCAACATTGTCAATCCCGCCCACGGAAAAAAGCTCTGAATCACAGGTCTGAGGTGTTTTCCCGTATCCCGTATAGAACTGATGGGACAACAGAACATTGCGCTTCTCCTGATCCAAAGCTTCGCGCTCCAGAATGCGTGCAACCGCTTCACTGTAGGTCTCCGGAATCTCTTCTTCAAAAACACCGCGGACATATCCCGGCTTTAAGAACGGAAGCAGATAAAAATCCACTTCCCCGTATTCGTCAGAGAGCGTTACTTTCTTTAAATATTCATCCTTTTCCCTGGGCGCTTCTCCTGAAATATATATATTCTGCCTGCCCAGAATCCGGCTGGCGTAATCGAGCCGCTGGGCCGAATCATGGTTCCCGCTGATCAGAATAACCGCCGGTTTTTCGTCCACGTCAGCCAGTTCCGTCAGAAAATCGTCAAACAGAGAGACCGCCTCTGCCGACGGGACAGACTTGTCATAGATATCTCCGGCTATTACGACTGCGTCAGGTTTAAGCCCCTTTACCTGACTGACCACCTCGTTTAATATATGTCTCTGGTCCTCCAGAAGGCTGTAGTGGTGCAGTTGTTTGCCAATATGCAGATCAGATAAATGAAAAAAACGCATATGAGTCCCCTTTCTACAGCTTCAGGCCCCGGTACCGGTCCAGGCATGCGTATATCTCCTGTTTTCTCGGCGCTGCAAGGCATGCCACACTGGAGCCGCTTTCACACAAACTACCCAGTCCGTCTTTTTTTATCTTATTCTCCAACTCCTCCACAACTTTCTGCAGAGTCTTTCTTCCGTCCAAAAGATGTTTTTCCGCATATTTTACACAATACCCCAGTGCAGACACCTGCTCACTGTCAACGAGCTGCTCCACATAGCGCAGGTCGATGGTTTCCCGGTTGATCTGCACTGCCTCCCGTCCCATCGTCTTCATCTTTACCCTGTCATTCCCGCGAAATACCGGATTTCCTCCCGGGCAGCGTGTGAATACGGGTGCTGCTGCTTTTTCGTCCGGCCCGCTGAGCATTGGAAAACTTTCGGCCTCTCTTTTCGCAAGAGCGGTGATATCTTTCGGCACATATCTGTCCATCTGGATAATACAGTCCGCAATATGGAAATATGCCCCGGAGCTACCTGCCACGATGGCGGTTGATATTCCATACTCATCATACAATTCCCTGATCCGTTCGATAAATGGCGTGATGGGTTCCATATCTCTGTGGATCACGCGCTGCATCAGCTCATCCCGTATCATAAAATTGGTTGCGCTTGTGTCTTCATCGATCAGCAGCAGTTTTGCCCCTGCCTCCATGCTCTCTATCACATTCGCTGCCTGGGATGTACTTCCACTGGCATCCTCTGTATAGAATCCTCGCGTTTCCTTCTTATTGGGAAGGTCATTTATAAACATGGAAATATCTGTTTTCTTAATGCTGCGTCCATCCTCTGCGCGGATCTTCATTGCGGTGGCGTCTGTAATAACATACTCCCTGCCATCCCCCGCAATATGGTTATAAACCCCCAGTTCCAGTGCTTTCAGGAGCGTAGACTTTCCGTGGTATCCACCGCCCACAATCAGTGTGATTCCTCTGCGAATTCCCATTCCCGTTATTTTTCCTCTGTGAGGAAGTTCCAGCGTCACTTTCAGTTCCTCCGGGGAAGCAAAGGCAACCGCCCCTTTCATTGGCCGGGAAGAAATTCCGGATTCTCTGGGCAGAATAGCTCCGTCCGCCACAAAAGCAGCCAATCCCAAAACGGGCAGCTGCTCCCGGATGTACTGTTGGTCGTCCGCGAGAAATGCTGTCTGTTCTATTCTTTTTTTATCGCTTTTCTTATAATACAGAGAGTTTTCCACACACTCCGGCAAAAAGTCAAACAATATCTTCATTAATTCCCTGGCATTGATGGTTCTCCCGTTCGCAGGAAAACCGGCTTCAAGCCTCAGTACCAAATCTCCGCTTCGAACGTCAATACTGCATGCCGTACGTTCCAGTATCTCCTGTCCGCATCTGCTGACAGAGATCAGGCCGCTCTTCCCTGAACCTTTGGCTTTGAATGCATACTTTTCAACACCGCGTCCAAACTGGCGTGTCAGATAATCCTGCAGTGCAATCCGGCGGTGCTCCGTCTCAAACAACTCTTTCGGGAACCCAGCCGCTGCTCCTTTTATATGAATACTTAATTTCGAAGGGGAGGCAAATGGATCTCCCTGTACATGATCGATGGAAAGCTGATACCCGGGAAACTGATAAACGCCCTTCGTATCTTTGTAGGCAGGATAACTCTTGTGGTCAATCCTGTTGAGTAAATTTTTTAGTTCTGTTGATGTCTGCATCTTAATGCACTCCTTTTCTACTTTCTTGTTCAGACGGCACACTACAGTGTGCCTTATTCTTTTATATCCATCACTGTCCCCATGAAGACAGGAAGTTTCGCCTCACTATCAATCAGCATATAAATAAACGGCCGGTTCAGGTATACGGTTTTGCGCTCTGCGGAGTCGATCATCGCAGCTTCCGGCGGCAACATTATCCTCGTCACGAAGTACAGCTTCTTTGCTGACATCGTTGGCCTTTACACCTTTCATTAAGTCTGATGCCTGTACCTTTTTGCCACAGCCGGATAAAATAAATGCGCCTGTAAGTACTAGTGCAATACAGAATGAAAACATGCGCTTTTTCATAAAGGATCTCCTTTCCTTATTGTGTTGAACATGATTGTCAATTGGCGGGGGCTGATTTACGCATATTGTATCATTTACAAAGACAATTGTAAAACACATGGGGGCGACTTTTTAACAAAATCGGGAGTTAGGTTACGAGCTTTAGACTCGTTGACGGATGGGGACGCGAATGACGAGGTGAGTCCGGGAGCTGGCGGGGCAATGTCTGCTGGTGAAATGTCCTGACACTGCGCGAAGAAGCTGTAGAAGAAAACGGAACGGGAAGGGAGGTACCACCGCATTTGGCCCGAATGCCGATGCATTCGCGCCGCAGGCGGCATCAGAATTTGC
>OBZW01000354.1_pt1 | contig 32516 bp, 25 predicted proteins | sample 1477021 | NCBI WGS metagenome assembly OBZW01 (sample SAMEA2580262, study PRJEB22360) | human gut metagenome | biome: human gut; feature: human-associated habitat; material: faeces | place: Denmark | collected 2008/2010
TGGACAGCAGGTTGGAGATCGGCTTGTAGATCAGGAAGGTGATCACGGCGTGAATCGCCATCTTAGCCACGTTGAACGGCAGCAGAATCGGCAGAATCATCGCGGCCACAGCTTGGTAGGTCATGTGCGCGTAAATCGGCGTGACAATCAGGTTGCTCACCAGCGCCACCACGATGGCCAGCACCGCACCCACCAGAATGCCGATGGCGGCACCCTTGCGCGTACGGATCTTACGGTAGATGAACGCGGCCGGCACAGACAGGAACAGCGCCACCAGCACAGCCATCAGCGAACCCCACGGATTGGCGAACATGTGCGGCACAAAGCCGAGCACAGACACGATTGCGGCGGCGGCCGGGCCATACGCAAAGCCGGCAATCAGGCAGACGATGCCGGACGGGTCGTACTTCAGCCAAGTGACCGGCGTAATCGGGAATTCAATGAAGCTGGTGACCATCGCCAGCGCCACGAACAGTGCATACATGGCGATACGGCGCGTGGACCAGCGGCCAGAATCGGCCACACCAGTGGTGTGTGAGCCAAGTTTGGCGCTGGTGCTGGCGGTGGACGTGCTGGCCGAACCCTCGGCCTCGGGTGCCACAGAACGAACAACTTGCATGCGAATACGCGAAGATACACTCATAATGAGCCCTCGTTTCTTCCATCCGGACTATACCGTTGGCTCCGGAATCTCACCGGATCAGCCGCTTGCGCGGGTCGCGGGCTTCCTGCCATCCCCGTTATGAAACCCGGGGTGCAGGTTACCGCCAGTAAGGAATTGCACCTTCCCTGAAACTGACAGGCTTATTCATACGCCATGCGCCGGACGTATGCAACCCGCGTTTCACTGTGCAGAAATTCGTCTTGTGCCGGTCAAGTGCAACAATGGGAGCCATGGCTGAAGTGAAGAAACCCAACAACACCATCGACAAGCTTGCCCTGATCGTCACCACCTACAAACGTCAGCAGTTGCTTGAGACACTGTTCGATTCGATTCTGGCGCTTGAACAGGCACCGTGGCGCATTGTCATCGTGGACAATGAGCAGTCCGATCAGACGGCGGACATGGTCGCTGCGTTTGCCGGCAAGGTGACCGGCCAATGGGGCACCACCGTGGCCGACCAGTCCGGTAACGAAGAACGTGTGGTCTATGCGCCGCAGACCGAGAACCTGGGTGGTGCGGGCGGTTTCTCCGCCGGCGTGGCCAAAGCCTACGAGCTGGGTGCCGCATGGTTCTGGGTGATGGATGACGATGTGGCCGTGCTGCCGGACGCCATTGCCAAGCTGTCCAAGTGGACCGACAAGCACGAGGTGATTCAGGGCTCCCGATTCGACTACGATGGCGGCCCGTTCTACTGGCAGTACGACTTCATTGTGCCGCTGGGCATCCCGAACCCGATTGCGCCCGCCGCATTCGGCCCGGCCGGATACCGAGTGATGGACACGCTGTGCTTCGAAGGCGGCCTGTTCAACCGCCGTGTGGTTACGGAAATCGGTCTGCCGGACCCGCGCTTCTTCATCTACTGGGATGACACGATGTATGGCTACCGCGCCAGCAAGGTCACCAACCCGATTGTGGTGCCCGACGTGATCCTGCGCCGTACGCGCGAAATCGGCAATTGGGATATCGCCGGCGTGCGCCAGCTCAACTCCACATCCGACATGAACCGGTATCACATCATGCGCAACCGCGGATACATGGCCCGGTACTTCATGACCTATGGTGACTTCCGTCCGCTGGTGTTTGGACTGGGTACCGTGCTCACCGCGGCCAAGGAAGTCATTCGCCTGGTGATGGTGGATCGCGAGCACCTCAAGACCGGTTTGGTACAGATTGCCAAGGGCTGGTGGGACTCGCGCAAGCTGATGCACGACCCCACCTGGAAGCTCATGCCGTCGCTGAAGTAGCCGTAGTAGTGGCTCCCCTCTATGAGGGGGGTCACTACAGGTTACTTATGGATGAACAGGCCACCGTCGCCCCAAGCCCACTGGCCTTGGCCGGCACCGATCTGGAAGTGCAGCTTGGCGATGCCCATGTCATTGAACGCGTGATGCTCATCTTCCGCACTCTGATCGATATGCGCGGCGGCGGTATCGTCGGCCGGATTATACGAGAAGGTGATTGGCTGACGGTTCATCGCGCTCGGCGCCTTCATCGCAGCCTCGACGCCGGACTTGAACCAATCCGGAGCGGCCTCGCGCCCCTCATCGCTCATTGTGGCGGTGAACTGCTCATAGGTCTTGGTGGCGCGGTGCGTGCGTTGCGCTTCGCATAGCTCCTCATAGGATTTCGCCTGATAATCCAGATGATTCTTCGGATGCCCGATCACCACACCGAGATACAGCTCCTGGCCAGAGGTGACGCGGCAATGCTTGGCCGCCTCCGCCTTGTCCCATGAGCCGGCGACCCATAAGGTGCCGAGGCCGCGCAACGTGGCCGTGAGCACCATGCGTTCGGCATAGAAGCCGGCACGCTCTTTGGCTTCCTCATCGTTCGCGGGGCCGACGATGGCCAGATAATTCGCCGCATTGGTCAGATGACCTGAAGCATTGGCTTCGGCGAACACCTTGGGCTGGTCGCGCACCAGCTGAATGTTGAGATCGCCGAGTAAGTTGATCGGCTGAAGCGCCATCTCGAGCTGGCGGGCCGTATCGTCGTCGATCGGCTCATCATCGTAGGCGCGTACGGCGGTGCGGATGTTAATTGCATCAATAAGTTGGGTATGTTCTGCCATACCTCCCATTATCGCGCGCGACACAGAGTCAGGCCACCATAGACGCCGATTTTTCCTAGTATGCGAAATCGCATGCATTGCCCATTGTCAGGCTTGAAAAACGATACGAATAGGGTACGTAGTGACCGGCGACGATGCACACGTTTGCACAATTGGTGTGTAATGGTTTCGTGTTGAGCGTAATTCGCGTTAAACTGGGCGCAACCTTACGAACTGATGAAAACGTATGGAAAGGAAGGTCAACGATGATTGAAACTGCACAGGCTTTCGGTGTTGACATTGGCGGTTCCGGCATCAAGGCCGCACCTGTCGATCTGACCAAGGGCGATTTCGCCGAGCCACGATTGAAGATTCTCACTCCCGAGGTCTCCACTCCTCAGGCCGTGGCCAAAATCGTCAAGCAGCAGCTCGACCACTTCGAAGTGCCTGAATCCGCACCCGTTGGCATCGCTTTCCCCGCGCCGATCAAGCCCGGCCAGAAGCTCGACTTCATGGCCAACCTTGACCAGTCTTGGATTGGCGTGGACGTTACTGAAGTGTTCTCCGAAGCCTGCGGCCGCCCGGTCGTCGTGGTAAACGACGCCGACGCCGCCGGCCTGGCCGAAGTCCAGTTCGGTGCCGCCAAGGGCCAGGATGGTCTGGTCATCGCCACCACACTGGGCACCGGCATCGGCACCGCCTTGATTTACAACGGCGTGCTCATCCCGAACACCGAACTCGGACACATCATCCTGAGCGCCAAGCATCTGGACGCCGAGAAGTATGCCTCCTCCGCGATTCGCGAGAATGAGGAACTGGGCTACAAGAAGTGGGCCAAGCGTCTGACCAAGTACTACGGCCTTATGGAGAAGTACTTCAACCCGGACCTGTTCACCGTCGGCGGCGGCGTGAGCCGTCAGAGCGAAAAGTTCCTGCCGTACGTGGATATCAAGACCCCGATCGTGCCCGCCAAGCTGCGTAACCAGGCCGGCATCGTCGGTGCCGCCTACTATGCCAGCACCAAGCAGCAGTGAGCCAGTGAGCGTGGGTGTGCAGCGCTGACCCGCGAATATGCTTCAGGCCGTCCGACTAGTCGGGCGGCCTTTTGCATTGCATAGGAAAGGTATGCGACGCGTTCCCGGGAATGTTGCGCAAAGTGGGCGTGTGTATGGAGGTCTGTGGCGACGCGTTCCCGGGAATGTGTCGCGTTTGAGGGTGTGATTCGGGTCCAGAGCGACGCATTTCCGGGAATGTTGCGCGTTTGAGAGCGGGGCAGGGGGCACCACGCTCTATCGTGGGAGGGTATGAGCGTGCATTTCTCTTCTCGTGTGGATATTTCTGCGCCGAATCCCATTGCGGCGGCCGAGGCGGCAGCCAAGGCAAACGGCATCGCACTCAGCAAACTCAACGATTCCAATCCGACCCGCCACGGGCTGGCACCTGAATTGGTGCCGAGCGTGTATACGGCCGACCCGCGTGGACCGCGTGCGGCGCGAGAAGCATTGGCCGCATTCCTCAATACGGCAAAGGTGGTAGACGCAAGCAGTCCTCAGTCGACTTCGCCCGCCGCCAGCGAGGGCGGGAACGAGCGCCATGCCGCTTTCAACAATGCGAATACCGCCATCGAGGGCGTTGACCCGGACGCCCTGTACTTGCTGAGCTCCACGTCCGAGGCGTATTCGTGGCTGATTAAGTTACTTTGCGATGCCGGCGACGCGGTGCTGGCACCCAAACCCGGCTATCCGCTGATTGAGTCGATTGCACGGCTTGAATGCGTTGACACGGTCGAATACCAGTTGCAATTCGACGGCTCCTGGTTCATCGACATCGCCGAACTCGAGCGGCTGCTCAGCGAGCCCGGTGGCGAACGCATCAGAGCATTGGTGCTCATCAACCCGAACAATCCGACCGGTTCGTACGTAAAACCAACCGAGCGTGCACGTATCGTGACATTGTGCCGTGAGCATGGCATCGCCCTTATCGCCGATGAAGTGTTCTTCGATTACTCTCTCGAACCTTTCCCCGGCAACGCACGGCTCGCGGGGGAGCGCGGCGTGCTCACCTTCGCCCTAGACGGATTCTCCAAAATGCTGGCCGCGCCGCACGCCAAAGTCGGGTGGATTCAGGTGTCCGGACCTGCCGAGGACGTTGCCGAGGCACAGCGTCGACTGGACGTCATCGCCGATGATTATCTGCCGATGAGTGACATCATCGCCGAACGGATTCCCGCATTATTGAACGCCGCGCCCGCACAGACCAGACGGGTGGGGGAGCGCGTGCGCAATAACCTGGCCAAGTTGCACGAGTTGCTTGACGCCGATCCCAACGGGCTGGTCAGCGTGCTACGGGCCGAAGGCGGCTGGAACGTGCTGCTACGAGTGCCTTCAGTCATCGATGAGAACGAGCTGGTGCTGCGGTTGATTGACGAGCACAAACTGACCGGACAGCCCGGCTACTTCTTCGACATGACTTCCAATGGATACCTGGCCGTTTCCCTGCTACCCGAACCGGACGAATTCGAGCGTGGCATCCGCGCCGTGCTCAATACCGTCGCCGCTTTGCTGCGATAGGCCGGTGTTTGCCGGCACCACGCCTGTACTCCACGTACAATAGCGGCATGGGATTCTTGTTTAGACCGAAAGAACTGCCACGCCCGGCGTCGCTGACGTTCACTTTGGATCAGGCCGGGCATACGTATGATGATGGGCACGTGGGACTTGCTCCCACGGACATCACCATCAGCGAGCTGCGGGTGGCTGTGATCGGACTGAACGGCGCAGGCAAATCCACATTGCTGGGTCTGCTGGACGGTTCGTTGAAGGCCAACGCCGGCACGGTGACCATTGCGGGCGGTGAGGAACGTCTTGACCCGGCTGTGAAGAAGGACGCGAAGCGCATCGATAATCTGGTCGGCAAAGTTCGCCGCGAGGAGATTCCGAACAGCTTTTACCAAGCGGCGAATATTTCCGAGGCTGTTTCCGAAGCGCTGAAAAAGCACAAGGTGCCCGAGTCAGAACGTCATGCGCGCATCGGCAATCTGTTCGCGCATTTTGATTTGGCGCAGGTCTCCAAGGCCAAGGCCAGCGAACTGGACTCCGAGAAACGGCACCTGCTGGCTATTGCGGCCGCGCTGAGCTTTGAGCCGAGTGCGATTGTGGCGGATGAGCCGAGCAAGGGATTGGATGAGATTGGCGCCGCGCATGTGGCCAAGGCGTTGTTCAGCTACAACAAGCAGGTGATTTTCGCCACGCATGACACGGATATGATCCGCCGGCCCGAATACGCCATCGACCGCGTACTGGTGCTGGACGAGCACGCGGTCGCGTTTGACGGAGCGCCGGCTGAGGCTGTGGCGTTTTATGAGGATCTGATTCGCCGCAAGTATGAGGCTGCGAAGCGGTAGCAGATAGGAATCGGCCGTTGGGGGATTGGCATCGGCCGTGAGTCCGATGCCGAGGCTCACGCGAAGTAGAAGCCGCGGAAGCCGTACTGGTAGACGCGGCAGATGCATCCCGAACTGAGCACCATCTTGTACTGTGCCTTGAGGTTGCCGTCGGTGTCGGTGATGGTCAGGGTAATGGTGTTCTTGACCTTGGGGATCAGTCCCAACACCAGAAACTCGTGCTCGGTGGAGGCGATGTCATTGCTCGATACCGTGGTCGTCTGACTCGCCGTGCTGGTACCGCCGACATTGCCGGAACCGTCGGCGTCGCCGGCGGCGGCCTCACGGTATGCGGCGGCCGCCTCATCGCTGGTGATGGCGTTGGCCGTGTAATCCGGGTACCCCTCAGCGGAAACGGTGTAGCTGGAAGACGCGACTACGGACGGCAGTGGACACGGGGAAACCCTCACGACAGTATGGGTAAACGATTAGTGAATTACGTCACATACATTATGCCGCAGGTCTTGGAAAACACCGGCCGGAATGCTGGGAGAATACTGAAGCTTGGCGGGTCGCCGAGCGGTCCGGTCCTATAGCAGGGTGAACCAAGACTGAACCTGATGCCAGAGCGTCGGATTGTTGGCGATCATCGAATCGCTGCGCGACTGCACGAAGCAACTTAGTATGGCTATGCCCAGCGCCCACAATACGGCCAGCATCACGACCCAGCGCATCAGCCAACGCCACGGAGTGACGCGGGCGATGCCATCGCCTGAAGCGGCGTCGTTGGCCCCCGCCAATGAGCGGCTCGGTTCGCGCCCCGTGGCCCGCCACAGTAGCCCCGCAATGGGGTTCAGTATTCTCCCCCCCCTGCGCCCAGCCACAGTAGCCCCGGTATGGACGTCAGCGAGATCAGCCAGCCGAAATCGGCGGAATACCGCCATCCCAAACCGCCGACGCGGCTGTCGAATACGACCAGCACCGCCGCCACGGCCAAGCAAGACATCAGCCATGGCCGCATGCCGTGTGTTTCCAATCTGCGCAGCAGGGGCAGCGCCAAAGCCATCAAGGTCAGTGGCGTGGCCGTGAAAATCGCGCCGACCATCACCTCGTAATAACCCCATTGCGGCATCGGGGCGGGAGAGCCCGCCAGCCACGGGAAACGATCCATGAAGCGCAGCGGCAGGAACAGGTAATACCAGATGTTGGCGGGCATATCCGCGGACGGGGTGGTATACCGGGTCATATCGGATATGGAGAACTGATACGCATTGCCGAAATTGAACGGGGAATCGAACCGAACCATGTTCCACGCCATCAGAGGCGTCACGACGAGAATGGCGGGAATGATTACCGCCAGCGGCGCGCGCAACGCCTGCAACGGCTTGATGAGGCGTGTGCGCAGACCGGTGCCCAGCGCGCGAATCTGCGGCCAGAACAGGGGGAACGCAAGCAATGCGGCCAAGGTGAACGTCGGTCGGCATCCGAAATTCGCCGCAATGCACAAGGCGCCCAAGGCCAGTCGTGGCAGGGAGAGAGGCTTGGCATCGCCCGCCTGCCATCGGTCCGATGGTCTCAGCGGACGGCGGGACGTGTCCGCGCCGAGCCATAGCCATAGTCCCAGCGACGTCAACGTCAGCGATGCGGCGAACGGTATCTGATAGAAGTTCGTGCGATACAGCAAATACCCCATTTGCGCGCTCACCAACGATGAGACCACTACTAACGACGCGGCCGCCACCGAAGTCTTCGGCATCACACGATGGATGACGCGCAGCACCAGCAAGGAGAAGAAGATGATGAACAGCAGCACGAGAATATACTCGGCGGCGGATGTCGGCAGATTATGACCGGCCAGCAGACGATAGGGGACGAACAGCAGCACTGCGGGCAACACGCCAAAATAGGAATACCAGTGACCGTCATAATACGCGTAATCCCAGTAGAGCGGACTGGCTCCATTGGCGAGTAGCTGGGCACGTGTGGCTACGTCATAGGGGTGCTCGGTGGCGGCCAGCTGTTCGGGAACCGGCAAGTCGAGCCAGGGCCGGCCGGCGACCAGCGCATCGGCCACATGCCCATACTGGTCGAAATCATAGGTGTAATCGCCGGAAACGTGGAAGACGAGCGAAGACGTGTACCACAGTTCGTGGATGATGGATACGCCGATAAGCAGGGTAGGAATCGCCAGAAGCCCCACGAAAGCAAGTCGTTGCCGAGTGCTGGACGGGTCAAGCGTGATACGCCACAGGCGCGATCCCGGCCTCCAGACGGCAATCATCAGCAACACCAAGGCCATGGCGAGCACGCGCATCCAATTGATGACGAACGGTACGCGCACGTTGGCGCGGGCGTCGGTGACCGGTACGATCGCGCCGCGCTCTTCCTGAATCCAAATACGCACGATGCCGGCACCCGGCGCCTTGACATAATGGCTGCGAATAGCGTCGGGATTCATCGACTGGGCCTTGCCGGTGATGCCATCGACATCCGCGCGCACATGAATGGTCGCCAGCGGTTTGAAGACTTCCTTATCGTCGTTCGCTTTGGATTCGGCCTCGGCCTGCTCGCGGGCCTTATCGATGACCTTGCTGCTCTCGGTATCGATGCGTAGGTAATCCGACGTGCCGTCCGCGGTCAGTTCAAGATAGGCCTTGGTCGGATCGGTGACGGTCAACATGCCATCATTCCGGCGCGTGAGACCCGAACCCAGCGTGTTATGCACGGCGTTCGTATCCGTGCTCGCTCCGAGCGTACGCCAGAACGGCAGGTTGAACACGATGCACTCCATGGCGGCGATGGCGGCGACGGCGGCCAGCAAGGCGATCAGCAGGCGCACCAAACGCAGCCGGTGCCGGGTATCCGGGCGGCTGGGCAGGTGCCGTTCATGATTCGACGGCATCGGACGGTCTGCGCGAGTGTGGTCTATGGAATGCACGCATTTATTCTATAGGCTTTATTCGGGCTTGATGTCGGGCAAACAAGAGACAATGTGAATCATGCCAAAACGTACATCGGACCATGGGAAGCACAACCGCACGCCACTGCTGGGCGGGCTGAAGGATTCGATGAACGCGCTCGCGGCCGATCTGGGACTGTCCAAGCCGAAGAAGCACGATACGAATCCGTTCGGCGATGCCTTGCGGGAGACCAGTGAGCGTAAAGGCGGCATTATCGACGAACTGACTCGCCATGCAGTGGCGCTGAGTCCTGTAATCAAGCGGCGCACCTTCCCCGAATTGGAGAACGTGCCGGAAGGGCTGGTGCTTGGATGGGCGCAGCTGCCCTCCACCAGAGGCCGTGGCTTTTCGCTTGGCATTTTCCCCGACCGCGATCATTTTGCGCAGGTGGCGTTCGCCGATACGCATGGCCGCGTATTCGTGGGCACCGACCCCAACATGGACGTGCAGGATATGCAGGCGCGATTCATGTTCGGCAAGGAAAAGGAAGTGACTCTGCCGGACGGTGAGCGGCTGGGCGAAAGCGACGAGCCGCGTTCACGTTCCGGTTTCTCCCGTGCAGGCCATGGCCTGGGAAGTGCGCTGCATCATGGGCGTGGTTTGGGGCGTGGCCTTGGTCATGGTGCTGACGGCGTGAAGGCCATTACCGGTGGCGTGGTGGGGCGTGACGACACCGGACGCATGACGTGGCTCGCCTCATGGCTCAAGGCCGGCAACCGGTACACGCTTGAGCAGATGCGTGCCAATCTGCCGCCTGTGATGCGTCATGATTTGGAATACCGCGATGCCATTACCATCGCGTTCTTCGCCACGTATATGTTGCCGCAGATCAATGGTCTGCTCATCGGATTCGGTTCCGGCAATATCTTCCGCCGTCTCAACCGTGAGGCGCCAATCGGTGCGATTCGCCGTTCGGTGCGTGACACTTTGGCGGCACGAGCCCACGGCATGCGGGCCTCCGGTCTGGAGGATCACTTCGCCGATCTGATGCGCGAAGCCGGCGCCCTCGACACCACGCCGGGACTGGAAGCGGTGCATGGCGCCGAACCGTTGCACCTGTACACCTCGACGTATTCGAGCGGCTATTTCTTTACGTGGGATAAGTCCTTGGCATTCGGGCAGGCGCTGAAATCCTTGAAGATCGAAGGCAACCTCAACCGATTCGCTGCGGTGAGCGCTTGGCTGGAGCGCAACGCTTCCTTGGGGCGCAACCCTACGGAAGATACGGTGACCCGTGCCGAGGCCGCGCAAATCGACATGAAACTCATTGAGAACCCTGCGATTATGGCGCTTGACCCGTATGATGGCGAGCAGGAGCGTCGGGCCGTGCTGAGCCTGGTCGATATCGCCGCACGCACGGCTGGGCAGATTCGCAGTGAATTCCCTGATCCTCGAGATGTGCTGACCCAGCAGAACGTGCCGGATTCGGGTGTGACGAATGCTGCGGGCGCTGAAAGTACTGAGAGTGTTGAGGGCGCTGTAGAGCGGACCGATAAGAGCGACACCAACACTCAAGCCGCTCGGCCTTCGTATTCGCCGGCGAGGAGCGACGAATGGGTGTATCGTCAGACCCTCTCCTCACTGTTGCGCCGGTTACGGTTGCCGTATCGGTTTGATGTGGAGTTCCGGTCGCGCTTGGATTCGGGTGAAGTGGCCATTGGCTTCACCACTGCCGGCACCTCGATGATGCCCGATAGCCGGTATGACACCACTCGCCGTACGTGGCGTGCGCTGAGCAGCGCCGAACGCGCGTCGATGAGCGCCGCCTACAACCTGCGTGTCGGCCTGATGATGGCAGCGCTGAGTTTCGGCACCAGCGAATCCGTGCGCCAGGTGTCGTTGCACATCGATTCCATTGGTCTTGAAGAGGCGATTGCCGAACAGGATTCCGCCATCGAGGCGATGATGAGCGAGGCCCTAAGCGCCTTCGAACATCTACGCAGTGGCGATTTGGGGCGTGTGGGTTCCAAAGCCGACCCCAAAGATGGTGATTTCCATGGCGACCCGACCCGCCCCATCACCCATGAGGAGACGTTCGGGCAGACGGCGTCCGGTGACGAACGCGGCACGGCCGGGGGAGCAGGCAACGGTACCGGACCGTCTGCGGATGCTACGGATCAGGCCGCGGCCGAATCTGCTGACGCCGATGGCGCTGCGTCCATCGATTCGCAGTTCGAAGACCTGATGAAGGGCATCGATATCGACGAAATGGCGTTCGGCATGCCGGACGATACTGGCGCAGGCGACGACCTGGGCGGTATCGGCGGCGAGGGCGTCGGCACTGACGGTGCTGATGGGGCCGCCGGCATGGACGATGATCCGATGAGTGTGCTGCGCCGCAATCCCACCGTGCGCAATATGGTCACCGTCACCTTCACCCGTGATGCCTTCCTCAAGCGACTGGACACCGCTGGGCTTGACAATCCCGAGGAAACCTACCGCATGTTCGGTGCCGTGATGGACGTGGACGGCGAAGGTGGTCTGAAACCCATCAGCGCCGACTTCGACTTGGCGGACAGCCGGTTCTCTCCCACCGGATCCCAGGAGGAGCCCGAACTGGCCGATCGTCAATTCAGTCCGGCGACCGCTCACGTGCTGGGCGCACAGAATAGTGCCGGACTGGCTATCCAGCGAGTGGACCTGCTGCAGCATGGCGTCAACGAATTCCACGATATCGCCAGGAACACGTCGCTCGGCTCCGTGGAAAAGGCCCAGCGAGCCATGCAGGTCATCGAATCGATATGCGATCCCGAACTGACCGGTTTGGCCTCTCAGGTCACCAGTGCGTTGATCGATGGCAAGGACACGCCGGACTTCACGTTCACGCTTGCCGACGATCTTGACAAGGAGCGTCTGCGCGCCCGAGATATGCTGTTCTCGGGCCAAGCCGATCAGGCCATCGAAGCGGCCGAAGCGGCCGTGGCCCATTTGGACCAGGTGTATGCGGCAGGCCATGGCGTACCTCGATACTTCAACTCCTATGCCGAGCGCGTGGTCTACAACCGGCTGTTCGCCACATTGGACGAGCGTACGGTGCTTATCCCGGACAATCTGTTCTACGCGCACATGGAGCTGGCTGACGTGTTGAGTCAGATCAAGGGTGCCGAGGCGGCCATCCCGCATCTCAACCGTATGGTGGCGTACGCGCCCGCCTACCCGCTCTCACATCTGAAGCTCGCCATTCAACTGGCCCGCAATGAGGATTGGGATTCGGCACGCGCCGCCTGCCTGAATGCTCTGCGCGTGGCCTTGGACCGCGACGATGCCGCGTTCGCCTATTACCGGTTCGCGTACGCCGAATGGATGCTTGACCGGTTCGACACAGCCGCCGCAGCCTACATTATGAGCGATCACATCGCTCCCGGGGCCATTGGTTCGCTGGAAAGCGAACTGCAGGAACTGGTTTCCCGTGCGGACTCGCAGTGCATACCGGTGCCTGAATCGGTGGAGGCCGCCGCCCATGTGCTTGCCACGCATGATCTGCCGGTCTGGCCGCATATCGAAGTGGCTGACATCGTGCGTGACGCCGCTCGCGTGTGCGTGGATGAGGACATGTTCGTGCCGGCCCGCACGCTCTCGGTGGCTGTGGCCCGCATGAATGACGGCGAAGGCGATAACATCGACATCATCCAAGCCCAGTTCCTGCGCTCGCTATCCGCGTAGCCGCCTGAGGGGAGTTGACGGTATAGCCGGCCGAGGGGAGCCGAGCCCGCTAGGATAGACAACCATGAGCACGAACGAACAACTGGCATGGGATTTCGACGATGGGGATGTGGCCGAGGTCCGGCCTGATACCGGTATTGCACGTTTTGCCCCTGGCTCCGAACAATGGATAGCCGCACTGCAGCCCACTGACGACGACGCGATACGCCTCGACCGTTTCGACGTGAACACGATGACCGCTGAGGCCGCCGCCCGCCTGTGGGCTCGCGTGGCCGCATGGGTGGAATCCGATCAGATCGCCTACTACATCGACGACTCACCCGTCAGCTCCGACGCCGCCTACGACGCGCGCATGCGTTGCCTCGAACGACTCGAAGCGGCGTTCCCCTCACTGGACAATCCGCAGTCGCCCACCCATCGCGTCGGCGGCTCCTTCTCCAACGACTTCGCCTCCGTGCGCCACCCCAGCCGCATGATGAGCCTTGACGACGTCTTCTCCATCGAAGAACTCAAGGATTGGTACGACTCGGTGATTCGCGACCTCGATTGGCCTGAATCCAAGCCCCTGCCCATGAGTTGCGAGGTCAAAATCGACGGCCTCGCCCTGAACCTCATCTATCGCAACGGCGTGCTTGAACAGGGACTGACGCGCGGCGACGGCGTTACAGGCGAAGACATCACCCTGAATGTGCGAACCATCGGCTCCATTCCCGCAAACCTCGGCGGCCCCAAGGAAGACGTTCCGGACTTCGTGGAAATCCGAGGCGAAGTGTTCATGCGTTGGGATGATTTCCACACCCTGAACAACGAGCAGGAGGACGCCGGACGAGCGCCCTTCGCCAACCCACGCAACGCCGCCGCCGGCTCGCTGCGTCAAAAAGACCCTCGCATCACCGCCACCCGTCGCCTGAGCTTCTATGCGCATGGTCTGGGGCAGCTCACTTGGGGGCCGGACCATCCGCGCGGCACCCATGATGTGGTCGCCGACCAGTCGCAGGCCTACGATCTATACACCAAGTGGGGCGTGCCGGTCTCCCCGCACAATCGTGCGGTGACCTCATTCCAGGAGATCCTGGACATGATCGAGTACTACGGCGAGCATCGTGGCGACATCGAGCATGCACTTGACGGCATCGTCGTCAAGGTCGATGACCTGGGCCTGCAGCGTACCCTCGGCGCCACTTCGCGCGCGCCGCGCTGGGCCATCGCCTACAAATACCCGCCCGAAGAGGTCAACACCGAACTGCTCAACATCACCGTGCAGGTGGGGCGTACTGGCCGCGTGACGCCGGTCGCCGTGCTCAAACCTGTCTACGTGGCCGGCTCCACCGTGGCTCGTACCACGCTGCACAATGGATTTGAAGTCAAACGCAAGGGCATTCTGATCGGCGACACCGTGGTGGTGCGCAAGGCCGGCGATGTGATTCCCGAACTGGTCGGCCCGGTGCTTGAACGGCGCAAAGGGCGTGAGGACCAGCTGCGCGAATTCGTCATGCCCGAGTTCTGCCCTTCATGCGGCGCGAAACTGTCACCCGCCAAGGAGGGTGACAAGGACATTCGCTGCCCGAATGTGGAGAGCTGCCCGGCCCAGTTGACCGAGCGCGTGATTTCGCTGGCCTCACGCAAGGCGTTCGACATCGAGCACTTGGGCGAACAATCGGCCATCGCTCTGACCAACCCGGAGGAGAACCGGCCTGATTCGGTGGCGACCTACGCGCCGAACATCACCGAGGTTCTGGTCGCCCCCGGCGAAGAGCCTGACCCGTACGAGCCGGTGGAAGGGCTGGAATTGCCGGCCGCGCAGAAGCCGGTGTTGTCCAACGAATCCGGGTTGTTCAACCTGACCGCCGCCGATCTGCGCGACGTGCGCGTGTGGCGTGAGGCCGCAATCGTCGAGGTGCATGAGACGGTCGGTGCGAACGGTAAGAAGAAAAAGGTGCGTAAGCGTGTCGGCGGCTCTGGCCTGTGGCATCAGGTGCCTGCTTTCTGGACCGCGCCCACGCCGGCCAAAAAGCTCACGGCCAAGCAGCTGGCCGAACGCGCGCAAGGGGAGACCGCAATCGAATCTGCCGAAACACAGGGAGGTACCGCCAGCGAGACGACCGGCGCACCTACCGGGGCTGAGGCGCCACTTGGTACTATGCCGGGCTTTGCCGCAGCCTCCTATCCTGAGTATGACGTGCCGGCCGACGCGGTTATCGTGCGCGTGGATCACAAGACCACGCGCACTGGCGTCACGGATGTACCGGTGATCATTCGGCCCGGCGAAAACACGCGCAAGATGTTCGACGAAATGGACAAGGCCCGTCACGCCGACCTGTGGCGTGTGCTGGTCGCGTTGTCGATTCGCCGGCTCGGTCCGCCTACCGCACGCCTGATTGCCTCGGCGATGGGCTCGCTGGCAGCCATCGAAAACGCCACGATTGAAGATCTGACGGCCATCGACGGGGTGGGCCCGGAAATCGCCGAATCGGTGGTGAACTGGTTCGCCGCCACCCGCGAACCCGGCGACTGGCGCGGCGCGACTTTGCGTGCTTGGCAGGCCGCCGGCGTGGGCGTCGACGAGGCCGAGACCAGTTCGTTGCCGCAGACGCTGGCCGGCAAAACCGTGGTGGTCACCGGTTCATTGGAGGGCTATTCGCGTGATTCCGCCAAAGAGGCGATTATCGAGCGCGGCGGCAAGGCGGCCGGTTCGGTGAGCAAGAAGACCGATTACGTGGTGATTGGCGCAAACGCCGGCTCCAAGGCCGCCAAGGCCGAGGAACTCGGCATCCCCATGCTGAGCGAAACCCAATTCGCCCAGCTCCTAGCCACCGGCACCATCTAAAATAGCCCCCTCAGACGCTTCATTAACCCCCTCTGATGAGGGGGCTGTCAGCCTTTAGGCTGACTGGGGGAGAGAAAAAGCGAATCCCGCCCCAGTGTGACTTACTCCACTCCCTCTGGCATGCCGCCGCATCACACGCTAGGGTAGAACAGGCCCTAAAGGAGGATACGGATTTATGAGCGACGCACGTCAGATCGAAGCCGACATCTACGAACGCCTGAGCAAGGTCATCGACCCCGAGCTCGGTCGTTCGGTCACCGACCTCGGCATGATTGCCGCCATCGAAGCCGCGCCCGCATCGTCGGACGCCGGCACTTACGACGTCACCGTGCACGTTGAGCTGACGGTTCCCGGATGCCCACTGAGCGAGACCATCACCAGCCAGATCAATGGCGCGGTCAGCTCCTATCCGGGCGCACAGCTGCTGCCTCATATCGAAGTCGGTTCGATGAGCCGTGACAAGCTGGCCGATCTGGTCGCCGACCTCAAGGCCGAACGCAAGCAGAACCCCTTCAGCAAACCGGGTGTCAAGACCCGCATCTTCGCCATCGCCTCCGGTAAGGGCGGCGTCGGCAAGTCCTCGGTTACCGCGAACCTGGCCGCCACGTTTGCGGCCCTCGGCTTCGACACGGCCGCCATCGACGCGGACATTTATGGCTTCTCACTGCCGCGCCTGTTCGGCGTGCATACACAGCCCACCAATCTGAATGGCATGCTCATGCCGGTCACCGCGTGGGGCGTGAAACTGATCTCCATCGGCATGTTCGCCGGTGCTGACCGGGCGATTCTGTGGCGTGGGCCGCGACTGCAGCGCTCCTTGGAACAGTTCCTGTCTGACGTATGGTGGGGCGAGCCGGACGTCCTCTTGCTCGACTTGGCTCCCGGCACCGGCGACATGGCGATTTCCGTGGCCCAGGCGCTGCCCAACGCCGAACTCGTGGTGGTCACCACCCCGCAGCCCTCCGCTTCTGACATCGCCGTGCGCTCCGGACTCGTGGCCCTGCAGGTGCCGATGAAGGTGCGTGGCGTGGTGGAGAACATGAGCTACTACGAGCACAAGGGCGAGAAGCTGGAGATTTTCGGTGCCGGCGGCGGTCAGCGCGTGTCTGAACAGCTCACTCAGGCGCTGGGCTATGACGTGCCGCTGATGGCCCAGCTGCCGCTGGAACCCGAAGTGCGCGAGACCGGCGAGGCCGGCCGGCCGGCGGTGCTGGACGCCGACGGCGCTTTGCGTACGGATGGCATTGGCCAGACCTTCCGAGGGTTGGCTGAACGGCTGTTGGCAGTGTGAGCCTGCGCAGCCTCACACTTTTGTAGGCGGCGTTGGCGTTTAAGTCCGGTTCGCTGCTGGTGGGCGAATCGCTTGACCACAGCACCCGCGACCTGGTGGTCGAGGCAATGGAGCGCACTGTCGGCGTGGATAGGCTCATTAACCTGCAGGCCATTCACATGGACGAGGACGCCGTGCCGCGCTGCCTTGGTATGAATGGGAGATCTACGTTGAGCCCGATATCTGGCGGGTGCCTCGCAGTAAATAACGGCATAGCGCATTGTCGGTGCGATGCTAAGAGGTAATGGCCCATGAGCGGTTCCAATCGGCGAGATTGCGTTGCCGGGACACCACGACATGGGCCATCTCGATAAAACGATGCCGCGTGTCGGCTGTTCTCAGGTCATCCGCAGTGACGAGAATGACGATCCAGCCGAGCAGTTGCAATGCGTTTCGCTTTGCCGCGTCGATTCGCATTTGTGCCGGATCGGCGTGATAGGCTCCCTGATATTCGAACGCGACGCGGCAGTCCGGATATGCCATATCCAATATGACGTATGAGTTGCCGATATTCACGCGATAGTTGGCGGTGGGGCATCCCAAGCCTGAATCCTTCAGCATCCCAAACAGCGTGTTTTCCGGCGGAGAATCCGTGTTCTCTGTCATGTAGGGCAGTGCCTCGTGGCATTTGTTACGACCTATGAACCGCGGACTGATTTCCAAGTAAGTATCGAAATCCTTGCGAGTGGCCATTCTGCGCCGTTTATCGCGGCTCATCAAAGAGGCTCCAATGGCCGCAAGTTCCTCCAATGTAGAGTATTGGGCCATCTGAGCCCACATCATGACCGGCGAGGCAATCCAGAACTGTTCATAATCCTTTTTGCGGATATCCAGTTTTCCCTTAAACACATGGAAGACCACGCCTTTGATTCGTCTGCGTTTGTTGGCACTGGAAACACAGGCGTGCACGGCATCAACAGATAGCGTGCAATGTCGGGGGATGGGCGCGCCGTAGTAGTTGGCCGCATTGATGTATCCCACCAGCAATGGACCTTTCGAACGGCGCGCAGCATCATTGCAGCGTTCACGTTCTGCTCGGCGTCGGCCGACAATATCCTCATGCATAAAAGAGCTCATGGTGCGACCGTAAAGCTGATTTGGACTTGAATGCAAGCCAGGCAGGGCAATGTGGTTCCAGCTTATGGAGTTATCCACATTGTCTATTTGCGCAGAGAACGGTTCTCAGTAGTATCTGTGCGCTCAAATGAACAAGAACATAACAATCTCACATCATCGCAAATGGCGACATGGCAGTGATTAGGGCATATTCCATGTGTGCTTCGGGCGTAGAGAAGTGTGCACAGACATTATTGAGAACCGTTCTCTGCGCGCCTATCTGGCTACGACCTCGGTGGGCAGGAGCCCCGTGCGCTGGAACGGCCGGTCCTCGATCTGGTCAAGCACTAGGGTAGCCAAGCTGACGCCGAATGCGTCCATTGGCTGGCGCACGGTGGTCAGCTGCGGGCACGCTGGCGTCGGCGTCGACGTCGGCAAGTACGACGGTCCGATGATATAGGCGATTCGTCGATACCCGCGCCCCAACATATGCTCGGTGAGCTTGCGTGAAGCGAGTCGGTTGTCGATGTCGACGGTGGGGAAGGGGTGGCGCTGCCATAGCCGACGCCGGAAATGGCGACTGGCACGCTGATATTGGCGAATCCCTGAAATAGCGGGTCGTCCTTATGAAATGTGTTGAGAATCCACGGGCCGTATCGCATGGCGCAGCGCAGTCTGTACCGCCCCGCCGCCGAACCAACCCCGGCAAGATCGCGCGCCGCGCCGGCACCACTATCCTCGCCCTGCTGTTCTGCGTCGTATGGTTCTTCCCGGTCTACTGGATGATTATCACCGCCGTAAAGCCGCGCGATGAGATCATGACCACGACCCCCGTGTTCTGGCCCATGCATCTCTCGATCGTCCTGTCGATTATTGTCGCGTTCTTCGCGTGCACGGCCCTGACCCTGTACCGCTTCCGCGGGCGCAAGCCGATCATGGTGTTCGTGCTGGCCATCCAGATGACCTCTGGCGGCATCATCCCGCAGATCATCATCTACAACCAGCTCGGCCTGCTCAACAAATACAGCGGCCTGATCCTGGCGTACATCGCCATGGTGCTGCCGTTCGCGATCTGGAACATGCGCGGGTTCTTCCTGAACATCCCGAAGGACATCTTCGAATCCGCGGCCGTGGAAGGCGCGAACGACTGGCAGATCCTGTGGAAGATCACCTTCCCGCTGGCCGCGCCCGGCATCGTCTCGACCTCGGTGTTCGCGTTCATCAACGCCTGGAACGACTACATGATCGCCTATACGTTCATGAAGGACCAGTCGAAGTACACGCTGCCGGTATGGCTGTCGTCCTTCTCGACACCCACCATGGGCACCGATTTCGGCGGGCAGATGGCCGCTTCGGTGACCTTCTCGTTGCCGGTGGTGGTGTTCTTCATGCTCATCCAGCGCAACATCATGAAGGGTGTGACGACCGGTGCCGTGAAATAGCGTATGCCGCCGTACCTCACCAAACGATTCGTCCGCTGATGGCGGCGTGACCGCGTGTCGCCTGCCGTCAGCGGATGAACGATAATAAAAACAGTATGAAAGGAACAGCTGTGCCCACATTCGAATATAAGGCTGATGCCGCAACGCCGTGTCTCACCCTGATTCCCGCTCCGGTGACATTGGAATACACGCATGGCACGGCTATGATCGGGTCCTTGGTGACGATCGAGAAACGAATTCCCGAATATGCCGTCACCGAAGATGCCGATGAGACCTGGGAAACGCTGCCAATCGAGCAGCTGTCCAGCGAACTCGAGCGTTACTGCGGCGTCGCCGTCCGTACGCGCCGAGTACTCACAGCCACAGATGAAGCCGACGCCGGTGCCAATGCCGCCGAAAAAGCGCGAGATGCGGGCGTGGGTGCGGGTGCGGGCGCGGGTGCGCCGGCAGCGATGAACGGCACCGTCATATTGTTGTGTGTGGATGCGCGATTGGCGCATGACGAATACACGCTGGATGTGTTCGCCTCAGATACCATCGCCGTGCGTGGTGGCAGCGAAAGCGGATTGCGGTACGGCATGCAGACACTGCGGCAGATGATCAGGCAAACCTCGCGGACCTTGCCCTGCCTGCATATCCAAGACAAGCCTGCGTTCGCGGTGCGCGCCTACAGTCTTGACGTGACGCGCGGGCGTGTGCCGACGATGGCGTTCCTCACCTGGTTCATCGACCAGCTGGCGTTGTATAAGTACAACCAATTCCAGCTGTACGTGGAACATGCCTTCGCTTTCGGCGAGCTCAGCGAAGCGTGGCGCGGCACTGACCCGCTCACGGCCGACGACATCATGTTCCTGGACGAATACTGCGCACACCACGGCATCGAACTGGTGCCGTCCTTGGCCACTTTCGGGCACATGTATATGAACCTGCGCACCCGTGAACATCGTGGACTGGGAGAGTTCCCCGAAGACGCCGACCGTCCGTTCAGTTTCATCGAACGAATGGAACACCACACACTGAACGCAGCCAACCCCAAGTCGCACGATTTCGCCTCGCGCCTAATCGAGGAATACGCGCCGCTGTTCCGCTCGCGGTCCTTCAATATTGGTGGCGATGAGACTTTCGACTTGGGCCGTGGCCGGTCCGTACAGGACTCGCCGGGCGCCAGTCGCGATGAGCTGTATGCCGATTTCGTCAAAGACCTATGCAGCACGCTTGCCCATCGTGGTCTACAACCGATGCTGTGGGCGGATATCGCGCTCGAGAATCCGCACACCATGGACTTGCTGCCCGGCGACATCACGATGCTCAACTGGATGTATGAGCCGGATATCGACGAAAGCAAGATCCAGACCATCGCATCACAAGGCCGCCGCCAATTCGTGTGCCCTGCCGTGCGTGCGTGGAGCCGGTTCTTCCCCGACTATGACGGTGCCTGGCTGAACACGTACCGCATGGCGGTGGCTGGGCTCAAATATGGTGCGGAAGGCATGGTGGTCACCGATTGGGGTGACTATGGGCATGTCAATGATCCGCGGTTGAGCGTGCCGGGACTGTGCTACGGTGCGCAAAACGCGTGGAACCCGGTTGCAATTGACGCATGCGAAATGAACCATCGGATTTCTAATCTGGCGTATGGCGACGAATCCGGTTGGCTTATGGATTCACTCGCTCGCATCGACTCCGATGGAGTGTCGTTCCCCTGGGACCTCGCCGTGCAAGTGCTGGAACTGGAATACGGTTCCGGCACCGGCATGCTGAATACGGATGTGGCATCATATGTGGAACGGTCGTGCGGGGGAGAGCTCATGTTTGACCGTGCGCTGGGATGCGCCGACGCGCGCCGCCGATTGCTCCTGCGGAACCATGCCCGTCTCGAACGACGCCGGGATTGCGACCGGGCGTTGATTGATTGCGGCAGTGCGGTTGTCGCGGTGCTCGATGGCTCGGCACGAGGAGGATTGAACCCGGAGCTGCTGTGGGTGATGCTGGATGGGCAGCGGTTGTTCAATAGACTGGGCGAGGAACTGCTGGTATTGGCTGGCGGCGAGGACGCCTGTGGCACCAAGGATGTGACCGGCCGTGCGCTGGATGCCTCGCGCCGCGCCCGTCTTGCCGCCGATTTGGAGTTGTGGTTCGAACGGTACCGTGTGCAGTGGCTGTCCATCGGCCGTTACGCCGAATTGGCGCGTATCGCCCATGTGGTGTGGTCGTTTGCGGACATATTGCGTAGGGGAGCGCTATAGGGGGGCTCACAGAAATTCGGTCCTGCTGAGAACAATGTGAGGCTTACGCGCCGTCAAACGCACATGGTGATTTCAAAAATGGCGAATTGCTGCCATTCTTGCACCTGTGCGTTTGATGGGAAATGTGCGTATGCCTCACATTTTTTGCATAAAGCATGAAAATGTGTGAGACCGGCGTCAAGGTCGAATTCGAGAAGAAGGCCTTCGAACAGATTCGCCAGAACGCCTCCCAGGTCCTCAACTCCGACGACGCTCCGGACGTTATGGAATACAACAAGGGCAACGCCACGTCCGGCCTGCTCGCCAGCCAAGGCCTGCTCACCAACCTCAACGATTACGTGTCCGAATATGGCTGGGACAAGATTATCACCGGTTCCTTGGCCGACACCGGCAAGTACGATGAGCAAGGCATGATGGGCTCCGGCGACTGGTACGGCATCACCACCGGCGCGGTGAAGTAAGGTCATTCGCACAACAGGCAATTCAATCAACAAGCAGCACATATTGATTTTGGTTTCGGCTGCCTTGTTCCCTGGCGGTCGAAACCACCTCTCCACCAAGGAGCAGCAACAATGAAGTTCACCAACGGCTACTGGATGATTCGTGACGGCGTCGACGCCCTCTACGCTCGTGAAGCCTACGAACTGGCGGCGGATGCCACCACCGAAAGCCTCAACGTCCTCGCCCCGACCTCCGTGGTGCGCGGCCGATACGATACCCTGAACCTGCCCACATTCAATGTGGACATCACCACACCTGCGGAAGGCGTGATTCGTGTGTGTGCCGAACACTGGCAAGGCGCCACCGAATACCCCGGATTCCCGCTCAATGCCGACGAACCCGGCAACCGTGATTACGTGACCGTTCAGGCGAACGGCAATGGCGACGGCGAAGTCGGCGTCAATGGCGCGGATGTCACGCTGACCACTGGCGGACTTACCGTGAAGGTCGTCAAGGGCGCCCCCCTGGAACCTGACCTTCATCGGCGAGGACGGCAAGGTGCTCACTGAGTCCGCAGGCAAGTCGCTGGGCCGATTCAAGCTCGGTGCCGAATCGAACGTCACCGCCCAGCCGGTCAGCGAATTCGGTGTGACCATGGACGGTTCCGCCCGTGATGAATCCGACGTGTTCATTGCCATCCAGCTGCATCTGTCGGTTGGCGAAGACGTATACGGCTTGGGCGAACGCTTCGGCGCTTACGTGAAGAATGGTCAGAGCGTCGACATCTGGAATGAGGATGGCGGCACTGCTTCCGAGCAGGGCTACAAGGACATCCCGTTCTACATGACCTCCAATGGGTATGGCGTACTGGTCAACAACCGCGGCCATGTCTCCTTTGAGATCGGTTCCGAGAACACCGAGGCCACCATCAACTCCTTCATCGACGGTATGGCCGAGCGTGATATTCCGCTGGCCGCCTTCCACTACGACTGCTACTGGATGCGCGAGTTCCATTGGTGCGATTTCGAGTGGGACAAGCGTTTCTTCGGCGACATCGAATCCACGCTGAAGCGCCTGCACGAAGACAAGGGCTATCTGGTGCGCAAGCCCAATGGCGAAGTCTGGCAGACCGACTTCTGGCAGGCCGGCATGGGCTTGGTGGACTTCACCAACCCGGCCGCCCGTGAATGGTTCAAGGACAAGGTCAAGGCGTTGCTGAATCAGGGCGTGGACGCCATCAAGACCGATTTCGGCGAGCGTATCCCGCGCGACGTCGTCTGGTATGACGGCTCTCCGAAGCTCTCCATGCACAACTGGTACACCCAGCTGTACAACCAGGCCGTGTTCGAAGCCATCGAAGAAACCTACGGCAAGGGCAACGCCTGCCTGTATGCGCGCTCCGCCACCGTCGGCGGCCAGCAGCAGCCCGTGCATTGGGGCGGTGACTGCGAGTCCACCTTCAATGGCATGGCCCAGTCCTTGCGTGCCGGCCTGTCGCTGACCTCCTCCGGCTTCGGCTTCTGGAGTCACGACATCGGTGGCTTCGAAGGTGCGTTCCCGGATCCGGCCGTCTACAAGCGTTGGGTGGCGTTCGGCATGCTCGGCTCCCACTCGCGACTGCACGGTTCCACCGTGTACCGTGTGCCGTGGCTGTTCGACGAGGAGGACGAGAAGAACGGCGTCGCATTGGTGCCCGGCCAGACCGCCGTGGATGTGGTGCGCGAGTTCACCAAGCTCAAGCTTGAACTCATGCCGTATGTCTACCAGCTTGGCCTGCAGCCTCATGTGAACGGTACTCCGGTCATGCGTTCCATGTTCGTGGAGTTCCCCGATGACCCGGCATGCCGCACGCTGGACCGTCAGTATATGTTCGGTCCGTCCATGCTGGTCGCCCCCGTGTTCACCTACTCCGGTGAGGTTTCCTATCGATTCCGCTGTGGGTGCGCGATAGCAGCGTAACGACATGAACATTTCAGCGTGGTGCTGGAACACTTCGGTGTTGCGGCACCACGCTTTTGTGCTGATATGGGGATTTGTACTAGTCGAATCCGCGAAATGTTCAGTAAATGTTCACGTAGCGAAATCGGCATAGAATGCGAGCAAACGCATAACGGCACGGTGCTGTTCATGCGTACACCAACGCCAGACGAACCGCCGGAAAGAAGGGGTCTCCGTGATTGAGACAGTGGACGATATCAAGACGATTGCGAACGTCGGCACGGGAACCATGGGCCACGCGATCACGTTGCAGTTCGCGTTGTCCGGATATCCGGTGCATCTGGTCGGCCGCGGCGAGGCCTCGCTGGAGAAGGCGATGAAGGCGATTCGTTCGGATGCCGAGGACTTTGCCGAAGCCGGACTACTCAAGGATGGCGACACCTTGGACGCGGTGCTGGCCCGCATCACCGGTTACGCCGACTATGCGAGCGGCGTGGCGGACGTGGACTTCGTCATCGAATCCGTGGCCGAGAACCTTGACATCAAGAAGTCCGTCTGGGCCGAAGTGGAGCACGCCGCCCCCAAGGACGCGATTCTGTCCACGAACACCTCCGGCCTGAGCCCCACCGCGCTGCAGTCGGTGCTGAAGAAGCCCGAACGCTTCGTGGTGGCGCACTTCTGGAACCCCGCGCAGTTGATGCCGCTGGTCGAAGTGGTGCCGGGTGAGAAGACCGATCCGAAGGTGGTGGACATCACCTTCGACCTCATGGCCAAGATCGGCAAGAAGCCGGCGAAGATCAAGAAGGAATCGCTGGGCTTTGTGGGCAACCGCCTGCAACTGGCCGTGCTGCGCGAGGCGTTCTACATCGTCCAGCAGGGCATCGCGGACGCGGCCACCGTGGACGACGTGATGAAGTACAGTCTCGGCCGTCGCTGGAATCTGGTCGGCCCCCTCGCCAGCATCGACCTCGGCGGCCTCGATGTGTTCTATAACATCAGCACTTACCTGTTCGACGATATGGACAACGGCACCGGCCCGAGCCCGCTGCTCGCCGAGAAGGTCAGGGAAGGCAATCTCGGCGCCAAAACCGGCCAGGGCTTCTTCTCCTGGCAGGGCGAGGACGGCAAGCGCATCATCGAATCCCGCAACAAGGCCCTGCTGCGCGCGCTGAAGAACGACGCCGCGGATGCCGCCGCTGCGCAGGCGTGAGGCATAAATATCAAGGATCGGTGACGACGATGACGTCCACAGAACACAGCACGCGAGCCGACATGCTGGCCCATATGGGCAGCCTTCAGCAGGCCGCCTACGTGCGCCCGATCGAATACTAGGAAGGCCGAGCCCACGGCCTCAAGGCCATCGAGGTGAAGAACGGTCCGTTGCGTTTCGTGTCCATGGCCGACCGCGCCCTCGACGTCTGCCAGTTCGAATACCGCGGCGAGAACCTCGTACTGCGTCGCACAATCACCAGCGTGTACGGCCGGCTGTCGATCACGGTCGAGGATGAGGTGACCAACGAATCCTTCCGCGACGATCAGTCCCGAAAGCGTGTACCTGCACGAGCTCGCCGCCGACGAGAACGGCCGCAGCTTCGCCGCCGTGGTCAACCGCAAGCTCGGACTCGGAGTCGTCATCGACTTCGACGCCAGCCTCTTCCCATACTTCATGGAATGGAAGTCGACGGGTGCGGGCGACTACGTGGTCGGCCTCGAACCCTCGAACTCCAGCGTCCACGGCCGAGGCTGGCACGAGCAGCGCGGCGACCTGCACGCCATCGCCCCGCAAGCCAGCGAACGCAAGTCCCTGACCTTCACCGTCATCGAAGGCGAGGCCGCAATTGACGGGCTCATCGCCCGCCGCGACGCCCTGCTCGGCTGAATTGTGAGATAATATCGGCCGATATGTGAATGGCTGATTAGCGTGGGGAGCATGGTTACCTGGGATTCGGAACAGTATCTGCGATTCAAACGGGAGCGCACGCAGCCGGCGCGTGATCTGGCGATGCAGCTGCCGCCGGACGACGGCAGCGTCACGCGCGTGCTGGATATTGGCTGCGGGCCGGGCAACAGCACGGCCGTGCTGCGCGAGCGCTATCCCCATGCCAAGATTCTCGGCGTCGACAGCTCGCCGGTCATGATCGAGACAGCGCGCAAAACCTATCCCGACATCGATTTCCAGCTGTGCGACGTGTCCGCGCGGCTGGACGAGCTGCCGGCCGACTTCGACGTGGTCTTCTCCAATGCCTGCATCCAATGGGTGCCGGACCATCCGCATCTGATTCCCGGACTGCTCGCCCGGCTCAGGGTCGGGGAGTGCTGGCTGTGCAGACGCCGATGAACTATGAGGAGCCGATTCACCGCATCATCGGTGGTATCGTGCACTCGCCCGCGTTCGCGGACAAGCTGCCGCAGCAACGCGAGTTCTACAACCTCACGCCGCCCGAATACTGGGAGCTGCTGCATGCGCATGCCAGCGCCTTCCGCATGTGGAAGGTCACGTACATGCACACGCTGCCCTCGCATGAGGCGGTTATGGACTGGTATCGTGGCACCGGCATGAGGCCGTATCTGCAAGCGCTTGACGACGCCGGGCGCAAGAAGTTCGAGGCCGAAGTGTTCGCCCAAGTCCGCGAGGAATACCCCACACAGTCGGACGGCAGCATCATCTTCCCCTTCCCACGTTTCTTCTTCCTCGCGACTCGGTAGAAGCTCGCCGGATTCGCGTACTGGGCGGCGCGACCTGTTTCCCGCGCCGCCAGCTGTGGGTTGACCTCGCTACTGGGCTTGCGGTGATGCCGCTGGCTGCTGCGCTGTTTCCGATTGCGATGGCATTTGCATATGCGGCGCGATGCGGGGGAGCAGTTCTTCGGAGACAAAGTGCCCGATCTCGGTGGGGGGTGGTCATGATCGAGCCGCTTAGCGCTGCACGGAATGTGCCGATGATGCCGGAAACGTAGAACTGCTTCAGAAGGATGCGGCGTTTGCGTTCGGCCGGATCGGCGATGGAGTCGATATCCGGCTCGCCGGGGAACAGGACCGGTTGCAGGAATGGCCAGGCAGTCTCCTCGGCGCATCCGGCGCCGGCAAATCCACCACGCTGAACATCCTGGGCGCCATGGAAAACAACGACAAAGTCGCACTGGCCGTCGCCTTCTCCACAACGCTCGGCGGCATTATGGCCATCGTCAAACTGGCGATGGAATTGTGGACGATGTCCGTGCTGTTCATCGTGAGCGCCGTGTACTACGCGATGCTGTGCGTCTCACGTTTCTCCATCGTCAAATCGCATACCCGTACGCGCCAGATTGCCGACCGCGTGCAGCGACTCACTCAGGAGATGAGTGTCTACCACCGTACCGGTGGGCTCCTGTGCTTCATCGGCCTGTGGATGCTGCTGCGGCGGCGCTGGACGGTGCCGGCGTCGGGCGAAGATTCCCCGGACGATGCCGTTCCTGCAGTCGAGATCACGGCTGAAACCGAGGCGTAGGGCGTCGCAATGCCTGTTTACAATCGACCCGAATGGTCTTTGTGGTGAGAAGAGGCATATGGTGAGGCTGCCGACGTTGAACGTGAATTGGAGTCGCGATCGGGTCTACGTGATTCGGCGCGGAGTGGTCGCCTGCTGTATCCTGTTCTGCCTGATCGGCGCCGGAGTCGAGACCGCGGCGGCGCAGCGCAGCTGGCCGCGAGCCGACACCGCAACCGCCGCCGCAACCGCAGCGGCGAACGAGCCCACGGCCGTTACCCGCAAGCAGGTTCCCGATAGCGGCAAACAGGGCGGGTCGCGGAAGACGCAGAACACGCAGAACGGCGATGACAAAGCCGCGCAAAGCGTGGACTGGAAGGGGCCGACCGGCAAACAGCCCGACCTATCCCAGTACTCCGACCTGAGCGTGGAGGTCAGTCTCGCCAAACAACGGGTGTACGTCAAGTCCGGTGGCCAGACCATTTATACGATGATCGCCAGTACCGGCGTCGACGACGCCACCCCGCACGGCTCGTACACCATCGATACACGCGGCGAACACTTCTACAATGCCGAAGAAGGCATGGGCGCCGACTATTGGGTGCAGTTCTACGGTTCGTACCTGTTCCACTCGGTGCCGACCGGCGAGGCCTTCGGCGACTATCTGCCGGAGGAGGGTGCCAAACTCGGCCAGCCCGCCTCGCACGGCTGCGTGCGCCTGACTGTGGCCGACGCGCAATGGTTCTATGACCAGGTGCCGGACGGCACGCTGGTCACCATCGCGTAGGGTGGTCTCTCGCTCAGTCTCGTTGCGTTCGACAGCTCCCTCGTCAGAGGGAGCTTATCAGAGGGAGCTTAGCTGATTAGCGCGCTTCGGGCGGGCGGTATTGGTCGTCGGCGGTGAAGCAGGTGCGGTAGATCATGACCATGATCAGGCCGTCGGCCAGCAGGGTCAGCGCGGCGATGGCGTCGAGGACCACGAACTGGTACTTGGCGGCGTTGAGCGGGTCGCCGCCGGCGATCACCTGACCGGCCATCATGCCCGGGATCGTCACGATGCCGCTGGACGCCAGCGAGGCGGTGGTGGGCAGCAGGCCCAGGCGAATCGACGAGACGATGGACGGGCGGGCCGACTCCCATGGGGTCGCTCCCAGCGCCAGCATCATATCCACCTCGTCACGCCGCTCCTCCATGCTCTCGTAGAAACGGCTCAATCCCACCGCCAAGGCGGTTACGGTGTTGCCCAGCAGCATGCCGGTCAGGGGCACCACCAGCTGGGGCGCGTACCACGGGTGCGGGCGCACGATGAGCTCGGTGACCAGCGCCAGCATCAGCAGCATGGTGATGACCAGGCTCAGGAAGATCGGCCCGGCAAGGCCCTTGGGGATGCCGCGTGCGCGGGACATCACGATCTGCACGGCCGCCACCAGCATGACCGCCATCAGGGCGAACACCATCCATACGCTGTTCGACCGGATCACGTAGCCGATGATGAAGCCCATGGCGCACAGCTGCACCAATGCGCGGCACGATGACCACATCAGGGTCTTGCCGATGCCCATGTGCATCAGTTCGCTGATGATGGCCGCCACGGCCACCATGCCCAGCGCGATGAGCAGACCCCAGATATCGATGTTGTAGGAATTGCCCAGATCGCCGCTCATGCCTGCGTCTCCTCATTTTCATCGGCGCCGGCAGACACCGCGTTCGCGTCCTGCGCCGCCGGATCCGTCATCTCGTGTTCGGTCAGCCGCCCCTTGTCCAGTGTCAGCGTGCGGGTGGCCCGTCCGTCCGGCGGACGGTGGCGGATGCGGATGACCGCCATGCCGTGTGCGGCCGCGTCCGCCATGATTGTAGCCACCTTGGCCGCGTTGTCGTCGTCGAGACCGGCATCTACCTCGTCGGCCAGCAGCACCTTCGGATCGGTGAGCAGTGTGCGGGCCAGGGCCACGCGGGCCGCCTGGCCGCCGGACAGGTCGTGCGGGGCGCGCTCCAGATCGATGTCCTCGCAGCCCATCGCGTCCAACGTCGTGCGGATGCGCTCGTCGGGCAGCAGCTGCTCGGCCTTGCCGCCCTTGCTGCGAATCGCGAGCGTCCAGGGCAGGCGGATCGCCTCGGCCACGTTCTTGCCCGTCAGAATCGGCTTCTGCGGCAGGTAGGCGACATCCCGCCGCCACTGCTGCGGCGTGAACTCGCCGCTGCCCTTGCCTTCAAGGGCGAACGTGCCGTGCGCATGCGGGTTGAGCCGGGCGCACGCGGTCAACAGACTCGACTTGCCGGAGCCGGACGGTCCCACCAGATCGACGATCTCGCCGCGCTCCACGGCAAAGGACAGGTTCTCGAACACAGTGCGTTCGCCGCCTGCCTGCGGTTGCGCGGGGACGACGCAGGACACGGATATGGCTTCGAAGAAGGATCGCATATTCATCCAGTCTAGTCGGGGGGTCACGTGGGAAACCCCAGCGTTCACTTCCTGTATACCCGGTGTGGCATAATAGCCGAGGCAATTTTTGGGCTTTGCCTAAGCTAGTTTGAATTTGAAATAGGTGAATAACGTGGCACAGACTACTAACGACATCAAGAACGGATCCGTCCTGAACCTCGACGGGCAGCTGTGGACCGTCATGAAGTTCCAGCACGTCAAGCCGGGCAAGGGCCCCGCCTTCGTGCGCACCACCATCAAGAACGTGCTCTCCGGCAAGATCGTCGACAAGACCTTCAACGCGGGCATGAAGATGGAATTCGAGACCGTGGACAACCGCACTCTCCAGTACTCCTACGAGGACGGTGACAACTTCGTGTTCATGGACATGACCACCTACGATCAGATCATGGTTCCGAAGACCCTCGTGGGCGACAAGGCCAAGTTCTTGCTCGAAGGCACTGACTGCCTAGTCTCCTTCCACGACGGCACCCCGCTGAGCGTCGATCTGCCGGGCTCCGTGGTCCTGACCATCACCCACACCGAGCCGGGCCTGCAGGGCAACCGTTCCAACGCCGGCACCAAGCCGGCCACCGTTGAGACCGGTGCCGAGATTCAGGTCCCGCTGTTCATCAATGAGGGCGACCGCGTCAAGATCAACACCGAGGACGGTTCCTACACCGGCCGCGAGAACAACTGATCTCCGCATCCTCAACAGACGACCGACCGTATAAAGGACTAGGACAGCAGCAGTATGGCACGTTCCACCGCGCGCAAAAGGGCTCTGAACACCCTGTACGAAGCCGACGAAAAAAGTCAGGATATTCTCTCCCTGCTTGACGAGCGCATCGCACATCCCGGTGCCCAGACCCCGCTTCCCGACTATGCCATTGAAATCGTCAAGGGCGTGGCCGAGCACCGTCGTCAGATCGACATGACCCTGGACGAACACTCCACGGGTTGGAAGGTCCGCCGTATGGGCGTGGTCGATCGCAACATTCTGCGTATCGCCGCTTGGGAGATTCTGTTCAACGATGATGTGCCGGACAAGGTCGCCATCGACGAGGCTCTGGCATTGGCCAAGACCCTGTGCGATGACGATTCGCCCGCTTTCATCCATGGCCTGCTGTCTGCAGTGTGCACCGCCAAGAACGCAGCACCGGCACCGGAGTCCGTGGCAGAAGAGGCCGATGAGGAATCGTCCGATTCCGATGCCGCCGCATCCGAGCCGACCGATGAGGGCGATGTTTCCGATTCGCCCGATTCGTCCGGTGCATCCGACGAGCCTGCTGCCCCGTCCGCTGAGATTCAGCCGACGGTCGATTAGTCATTTGTTGTTCAGCCTCCCCATTCGGGAGGCTTTTTCATGGGCGGACACTTGTGCCGCCGTACATTCTCAAGTCGGCACCTTGCCGACAGCCCCGCCAGCGGGGTGAGACTTTGCGCCCAACGGCGTGTGAGTCTGCGCTGGCCGTTAACCTTGGTACGAATACCCGAAAAACATAAGGGGGTTTTGGTGAGCCAGAACGAGTCCGGGACCATCGCAATTCCGATGTATGACAAGGACGATGCAGTCCTCGTTTTGGAAGACGGACAGGTATATGTGGGGAAGCCATACGGCGCCCTTGGCGAGACGACCGGTGAGATCGTCTTCGCCACCGGTATGACCGGATACCAGGAGACGCTCACCGATCCGAGCTACGATCGCCAGATCGTTGTGCAGACGTTCCCGCACATCGGCGATACCGGCGTCAACAGCGAAGACCCTGAGTCCTCCCGCATCTGGGTTGCCGGATACATTGTGCGTGATCCCTCTCCGAACGTGAGCAACTGGCGTGCCGAAGGCAGCCTGGACGACGACCTCGCCAAGAACGGCATCGTCGGCCTGAGCCACATCGACACCCGCAAGCTGGTGCGCCACCTGCGTTCCGCAGGCGTGATGCGCGCCGGCATCTTCTCCGGCGACGCCCTGACCGATCAGGCCACCGGCGCGCTCAAGACCATCGAGCAGCTGCTCGAAGACGTCAAGAACACCCCGCAGATGCAGGGTCTGAGCCTGTACGACGAGGTGTCCACCAAGGAGACCTACACCATCGAACCGTGCGGCGAGTACGAAGGCAAGGAGCCGCTGTACACCGTGGCCGCTGTGGACCTCGGCATCAAGGGCATGACCCCGCACCGCATGGCCGAACGCGGCTGCCGCGTGCACGTGGTGCCCTCCACCATCACCTTCGCCGAAATCGAGAACCTGAACCCGGACGGCGTCTTCTTCTCCAACGGCCCGGGCGACCCGGAACAGGCCGGTCCCGAAATCGAGCTGCTGCGCCAGGTACTTGACGCCGGCTACCCGTTCTTCGGCATCTGCTTTGGCAACCAGCTGCTCGGCCGCGCACTCGGCTTCGGCACCTACAAGCTCAAGTTCGGCCACCGCGGCATCAACCAGCCGGTCAAGGATCTGACCACCGGCAAGGTCGAGGTCACCGCCCACAACCACGGCTTCGCGGTCGACGCCCCGATCGGCAAGCAGGTCGACGCGCCGTTTGAAAACGGCAAGTACGGCAAGGTGTTCGTCTCCCACATCGATCTGAACGACGACGTGGTCGAAGGCCTGCAGTGCGTGGACATCCCC
>OBZW01000356.1_pt1 | contig 32213 bp, 34 predicted proteins | sample 1477021 | NCBI WGS metagenome assembly OBZW01 (sample SAMEA2580262, study PRJEB22360) | human gut metagenome | biome: human gut; feature: human-associated habitat; material: faeces | place: Denmark | collected 2008/2010
GTATATACTCCATGAGATTTTTTATTTTCATACTTTTCCTCCTAAATGTTAATTCACTCTCTACTACGTCCTCTGCATTCATTCCTATCTGCATTACATCCCTTACACGGATCTCCCTGACTCTGAACCAACAAAAAACACATTTGTCCTTCCATTGTGCAAGTGGGTGGTACATATCCTTGCTGTATGCACATCTCTTTATACATATCCATTTTCGTTTCCTCCGTTAAATATTAATTTTAAGGTTTATCCATTTCCCGTTGTTTCCAATATTCTTCCTTTAAAAAAATAAAAATAATATCTTTTGCAACTCCAAATCCTTGACAAAAATTATCATCAATATTTTCAATAAAATCTTCGTCATACTCGTATTTGTACAAGATTTCTTGTATCTTTTTCTTACATAATTTTTTTTTACCTTCAGTATAAGATGGAATTTTTGAATCTAAATGTGCAGGATATATCATAGTATTACTTCTCCTTAATGCTAATTTTATTTCCACACCTTATCCATACACCCGGTATGGAAAAACACATCCGTACCACGTTTCGTCCGGACATACTCAACCTTGGTCAGATCGCTGTCACCATTTATTTCTTCGCCGCAGCCAGGGCAGCACACTGCGCTCTTGTGCTTCCTTAATGTGTTCCTTTTGGCTTTATCCGTCATTTTTTTGCGTCCTCCTTAATCTTCTTGATCCGGGCTTTCAGGCTCTGCATAACCCAGTTTTGCACATCGTCCTTCCTCTCCAGGGCCTGCATGACATCCTCATCGCGGGTTCCCTCGCAGACAAGATGGTGGATTATAACCCGCTCTGTCTGCCCCTGGCGGTGCAGCCGCTTGTTGGCCTGCGTGTACATCTCATAATTCCACGTGAGGCCGAACCAGATCACGTGGTTCCCTCCCTGCTGCAGGTTAAGCCCGTAGGCTGCGCTGGCCGGGTGCGCTAGCAGGACATCAATCTCCCCGGCATTCCAGTCGTCCTGATCTTGTACCGTTTTAAGTTCCCGGATCCGTAGTTTTGATTTTTCCAGGGCTTTCAGGATCCTAGCCTTGTCATGCTGGTAATTGTAAAACACTAACGCCGGTTTCCCCTGGAGGGATTCGATCAGCTCCAGGAACGCCTCTATTTTGCAGCCGTGAACCTCGTGCACCTTACGGTCCTCATCATATAAAGCCCCGTTTCCCAGCTGTAGCAGCTTATTACTCAATGCAGCCGCACTGGTTACACTGATCTCCTCCTCGTCTTCAGGCAGCTCCAGGACCATTTTGCGTTCAAGCTCCCTGTATGCCTTTTCTGCCTTGGCATCCAGGATGACCGGGACTTTATGGTATATGACCTCTGGAAGCTGCAGGTAATCCTCCGCTTTCATGCTGATGCAGATGTCCGCTATCTTGCTTAAAATGCTGTCTTCGCTACCCTGTTTCGGTTTGTAATTGTATATCACATTGTTTCCCCGGTCGCCCGGGTCGAAATACCGCTCCCTGAAATGCGTGTACCGTTTCCCCAGCCGTTCACCCCCATCCAGCAGGAAGACCTGGGCCCACAAATCATTAAGCCCGTTCGGGGACGGCGTGCCGGTAAGTTCCACCATCCGGTCGATATGGCTGCCGACGCTGGCCAGCGCCTTAAACCGTTTGGCCTTGTGGCTTTTAAAGCTGCTGCTCTCATCCACCACGACCATGTCAAAAGGCCAGCTGTTCCGGTAGTAATCCACCAGCCACACCACGTTCTCCCGGTTGGTTATGTATAGATCCGCAGGCGTATTCAGCGCCCGAATGCGCTTCGCCGCGCTCCCCAGCACTGGGGAAACCCGCAGTACCTTCGTGTGTTCCCATTTGTCCTTTTCCTTTGTCCAGGTACCTTCCGCGACCTTCTTTGGCGCAATCACCAGAACTTTCCTGACCTCAAACCGGTTATACTTCAATTCCTTTATGGCGGTCAGCGTTGTAACTGTTTTCCCAAGGCCCTATCAGCCCATATCAAGGAACAGGCCTATTTTCTTAATCCGAATGATCTGTTGGATACAATGCTCCTGGTAGGCGTGTGGCTTGAATATCATGTGGCATCACCTCCTCGGCAACAAGTTTAATCTTTACTTTCACTTTTTCATCCTCTTTTCTATCCGCTTTGCTACTTCTGGGAACCCTTCTTGTTTGAAGAAGAAAGCCAATCCGGATAATCCATAAAGGATTTCCACCTGTTGCCCCAGATCAATCAGCTTTATGCATTGGATCTTCTGGAGTTCACTCAATTTCCCCTTGTCTGTTTTAAGCTCTACAAATATTGGTGGCTTATTGGGAAAAATAACTATCCGGTCTGGCACACCATCGTTCCCGGGGCTGACCCATTTGTAAGCCGTTCCGCCCAGCTTCTTGATTTCAGTAACTAAAATCTTCTCTATCTCCGATTCTCTCATTTAGACCTCCATGTACCAGAACCAGTTCGGCGTTTCACCATATTCGTCAAACTGGTGAAATGTCTTCACGCCTAAACTAATCCTTGCTGCTTTTAACTCCTGCTTATTGAATCCTGCCTTTTTTGCTTCTGATCTTATGCTTTCGCAAAGATGTATCTCGTGGTCGCTTAGCCTTTCGTTCAGCCAGTCTTTACATTCCATTTTTTGCCCTCCCTGCCAACAATCCCTCACACACGTGTATGTGTACCCCTATATAGGTGCGTTAGGCGATATATGCGTGTACCTAATTATTTATTTTTTATTTATCTATAGAAGTTTGTAGTTTTGTAGTTAATATTTATAAATACCAGTGTTTATAAGGGTTTCAGCCACCTACAAATATTTTCTACATTTTGACTACATACTACAAAGTGCCTTACTACACAACTACAGCCTACTACAAATATCTACAACTGTTTTTTCCCTACTTTGTAGTCCTTTCAAATCCGCGTTGCTTTCCGTGCGGGCCGAACTCCCTGGGGGTTTTTATCTTCTGCCAGCCTTTCATCCCTGCAAGGATTCTGTTTATCTCCATGCTGTCCGTGCGCTTCATGTAACCTATATTTCCTCCAAAGCATTCCGTCCAGATCTCCGCCGCGCAGGTTTTCGACCTTGGCACGAGATCCATCTCGCCTTTCATCCCCCCAGATAAAAACATCCTTCTGGCACTCAGATCCATCTTATCCCAGTTAACAGGCACTGGTTTTTCCAAAAACTCTCTAATAGTCCCTTCCTTTCCGGACTCCTCTCTGTGGCTCTCCTGCATCTCTTCTGCCAGCTTTTCTTCTTCCTTTGACAAATACAATGTCTCTCCTAGCAGCCAGTATGTGTAGGCTTCCGCCCATATCTGATCCAGCTCTCTCGGCAGTTCTTCCCACACTGATCTTCTAACCGGGCACACACCGACATCTACTGGCCAGAACCGCCTGTTCCCTGTTGAATCCTTCAAGAACTCATCTTCATTGCTCGTGCCAAAGAATACACAACGTCTTGGGTATTTGTTGGTAACCCTTCCGTAAGCAGCCCTATAAATATCATCTGTCTTGCTTAGGAACTGTTTTACTGCGCTCGTTTCCTGCCTAGTCATGGCCGTCAGCTCGCCCACTTCATTGATCCAGGTACCCTGTATTAATTCTGCAGCCTCCTTACCCTCGAAGGTTGTCAGGCTGTCTGAAAACCAGTCTTTTCCTAATATGGACAAGAATGTGCTTTTTCCGATCCCCTGTGGCCCTGTGAATATCGGCATATTGTCAAATTTTACGCCTCCTATTATCGCACGCGCCACAGCGGCACAGAGGGACTTCCTAATCACCACCCGCGTGTATGGGTTATCGTCCGCCCCCAAATATGCTGACAACAGAGTATCCAGCCGCTTCACGCCGTCCCATTTCAGGCCTTTCAGGTATCTCTTTACATCATTTATTTTATTTTTACTGCCTATTAGCAACAGCGCGTTGTCAAGTTTATCCTTGCCGGTGATCCCGTAAAATAACTCCATATAGTTATAAAATCCGGCGTAATCTGCATCTTTCCACATGCGTTTTTCATTGCGGCTGTCCCATGGGAGGCTGCCCAGCACCATGCCCCTGTTTGCAAACTCATCCGTGACTATTTTCCCTTTGAGCATCGGGTCATTTTCCAGCGTCAGAAGGGCGTTATTGATAGTCTTCTTGATCTGGTTATTCCCGTCAACAGCCAGCTTTTTTACCCAGTCCAGATCGATTTCATCCTGCGTCTGTACTTCTGCCCCTTTGAAAGCCTCCTGGGCCTGTTCATAACGCTCCTGGACTATCAGGACGGAGACCTTATCGTCTGTCTTTGCCAGCTGGTTCATCGCTACAAATGATGGCAGCTTATTCACCGGCGTGCCTTCTTTTGCTTCATTATCCTGGTCGCCGAACATGTGCAGCCGGATCAGGTCAAAGGCGTTGACCAGCAGGCCGGAACACGGATCTGTGGCGTGGTGCGAATACAGGAACATATCCCCGTCGTACACCACTGCGCCTCCCGTCGTGGATCCGCCTGTATATGTGTATCTCCCAGGAACAGTGGTCTCTTCGTACATACCGGGGATGAATCTGTCCATGGCCTCTGTTATGGTATAAGACCGGCAGAATGCGCCGATAATGCCCCGCTTGTTTGTTGGATCCTCCTGTTTCGACAGCCTGCGTTTCTCAACTGCATCGGATCCAGGAACCCGCGGCCACTGTGAGATGTCTTTCCAATCGCCGTACATACCCAAGAGTCCATCCAAACTGCAGAACGGCTTGTCGTAGACCTCGTATATGTAATCGCTGTCGCAGCATGCGCTTGCCCAGTACATGAGCCGGTTCCCCTCAAACGTTGTCGGATCACAATATTCGATCCCGATCAACGACGCCAGTTTCCTCGCTGCAGGCTCGTACTCGTCGGCCGACGCGGTTTTATCCAATGGTACTATGACCCTGATCCTTGGGGCGTAGCCCGTGTGTTTTCTTGTGCTGTAGACTGCCGCCGCGCAGCCTATGCCATCCACGCGTTTCAGTATGTCGTCAGCTTGGCCCGCGGGTATATTATCCAGATCCAGCGTGATCAGATCCCGTCCCTCCAAGTAGCAGGGTTTCCGCCGGCCGTTAGTGAAAAATCCCCCTACGAATCCGCCTACGTCTTTAGCTTCGTCCTGCCGGGGCTTCGGCCAGGACATATACTCATCCAGGGTTTCTGCACCCCTAACGGGGGTTTTCAGCTTCTCTGCAAATTCGGACCACATGATGTCGGCAGATGGCCAATAATTTGCCTTCCGGCTCCCCGCCATGCTTATCCGCAGTTTCCTGTTGTATTGCATCTGTAATCCCCCTAATCCTTCATATAATAATTATTTTCAAATCCTGCACCTCTCAGAATCAGGCCAGGTGCCCACGATATAGGCTCTGCCATAAGCTCGCATATTTCATCCACCGTCGTTTCCATCGGCGCGTCTATGATTACCTCATCATGGACGTGAAATACTACCTGTAAGCCCTTGGTATCTATCCTTCGCAGGGTTTCCGCAAGGCAGTCCCTTGCAATTGCCTGTACGATATTCTCCGTCATTTTCCCACCGTAAGTAGATGTTACTTCCCACTTCCGCGTTTGCTGCCCGACTGTATAATAGTGAATCGCCATTTTACCAAACTGATTTTCTTTCAAAAATGGTTTTGGGTAAAACAGTTTCCTGCCGCTCGGAAGCTGCACTGTGAGGAAACTCTGCCCATAGACTATGTCGCCCTCCAGCGCAAAGATAAGACCATGGATCGCCTGTGGCTGCGCTGTCCGCATTGCCGTAAGCGCTGCCTGTTCCACTGCGTACCATAGATCACGTATCCGCGGATTAGCCTGCCGCCATCTCTGCACAATGTCCGGCAGCTCCTCTTCGGTGAGGCCCATGTTGAGCGCCCCCATTGCAATTAGCGCGGCTGTCCCTCCCTGGTATCCCAATGCAAGAGTAGCCACTTTTCCTTTCTGTCGGAGAGAGTATTCCGGATTGCCCTTGGTGATACGCTCAATTGGTACATGGAACATCTGGCTGGCAGTCGCCTCATATATCTTCCCATGCGTAGCGAATACTTCCATAACCCACTGTTCGCCTGCCAACCACGCGATCACCCTGGCCTCTATGGCGCTGAAATCGGCAACTACGAATTTATTTCCATCCGATGGGATGAAGGATGTCCGGATCAGCTGTGAAAGGGTATCCGGCACATTCCCATAAAGCATTTTTATGCCCTCATAATTCTGCTGTTTCACCAGGTTTCTGGCATAATCCAGTGTCTTGAGATAGTTCCTCGGCAGGTTCTGCAGCTGCACCAGCCTCCCTGCCCATCTTCCGGTTCTGTTGGCCCCATAGAACTGCGTCAGTCCGCGCACCCTCCCATCATCACCTTTTGCTGTATCCATAGCCACATATTTCTTTACGGATGTTTTCCCCAGTTGTTGCCGGATCTCTAATAGATTCCTTGCTGTATCTGGCAGTTCCCCGGCTAACGCTTCCTCGACTGTTGCTTTTTGCAAGTTCTGCAGCCCCGCGCCTTGTTGTTCAAGCCAGGGTAATAATTGAGCGGGACTGTTTGGATTGCTTAATCCGGTGATCTGGACAGCCTCGTCTGTAAGTTTCGCCGTACTGATCGAGTCTATTGTGAGGGCCCCTTTGATCAGATCCGTATCAACCTTCACGCCAAAGGCATTCATTTTAATATCCATCTGCCACAGCCTCTCCTCTTCTTCTGGTACCGGAAACAGGTTCAGCCGTTTTAGTATTTCGTGCTCGGTGATAACGTCCTGCTTACAATACTCCTTAAAGAGCTCCCACTTTTCCGGCGCGTGCTTCGGAAGGTTCCATGTCCTGCCGCCATTCTTCTTTGTCGGCTTGCATGGGACACAGAAATACCGGATCAGTGCCTTGCCTGTCGTGAGTTTTTGTTTATCCTGCGGGAGCCCGATCGCTTTCCCCGTTGCGTCCAGACCGGCGGTATATCCGCAATATAGCCCGTGCATCATAGTGCAGCGCCATTGTTCCAACTGCGTTTCTATCCCCGCCCGGTTAAGGCAGTACCATTCAAACGCGGCATTGTATGCGTGCTTGACTACAGAGGGATTTTTTAAAGCGTTTAAAATTCTTACGGGGATCTGCTCTCCTGCAGTAAAATCCACAATTTCAACGGGCAGATTATCCACCTGATAAGCAAACAAGAGGATTCCGAAGTCAGGCGACTGCGCATATCTGTAGAGACCAGCCTTCCCGATATCTACGCTACTTTTTGTTTCTATGTCGATACTGAGATGTTTCTTTCCCATTGTTCCCTCCTGTTTAAAAGTGAGGGGCACGAAGCCCCTCGTAAATTACATCGGCTGTCCGGTAATTGGGTTGATTCCCTGTGGCCCCCAAGGGGTCTGCCCCTGCGGTGCCGTATACGGCTGTTGTGTTACCGGCTGCGCCACTGGCTGTTGTGCTGGCTGGGTGTATGCCTGCGGTGCCGGCTGTGGTGCGCCGAATGCTTCAGATGCAGAAGGCGCGCTTCCTCCAAGAGCCTCACCATCACGTGTTTTCTGTACAGGCCCCAGGCCGCATCCGACTCCCTTTTTCCCATTAAAGGAATAGGGATAGAAGTTTAGGTTCACCCTTCCGTAAATTCCGCTGTAGATTTCTGACTGGTTGATGATGGGATTCAGGTTTGCGTCGACTACTTCCGGCGGGTAATCTGCTTTGGCACTCGCATTGATTACCCAATGCCCGCGGCACTCTGTCCCGAAAGCTGTCCCGTCCGATTTCACCCCGTCCCCGTCATGTACTGGGGTGGGAATGATGGGCGGACAGATACCGTTCCATTTATCTGTCGTCCCTCTCTGCTTTGCTGCCTCAATGGCTGCATTAATCCTGTTCATGGTATCCATATCTGTTTTAGGGATCAGCACTGTACAGCTGAATTTTTCTTCCTGCCCGGGCTGAAATGCATAGGGCTTGAACAGATGCACATAAGATAATCTTGCTTCACCGGTTGTCACGTTTGTTAAATTTTCCATATTATTTTTCCTCCTTGAACGCCTCTTCGGCGGTTACTTTGTTTGTGATTGCTTTTCTTTTATCTGATTCTTCCGCCAGCGTGGGGGCACCTGCTTTTTTTATGACAAACTCCCCGACGGCATCATGGAAATCCTTTGCACCTACGGCCTTCTCTATTTGTGCAAGCGTTAGCGGGACTTTTTCCCACAGGACTTCCTCTTCTATCACGCCACTCTTTGTCAGCTTAGAAAGGGCGGCGTCCTGATTTGTCCAGTCACGCTTACCTTTTCCTTCAACGGCTTTCCATCCTTGCACCTCTTTTCCTGCCAGGCATTCTTTAAGTGCATAATCCTGCAGGTCTTTCTGGTACGTCACTACATCCCGCATGGCCATAAGGCGTTCCCCCACCTCATTGTTCGTGATTAGTGGTGGCATCTCGCCAAGCGTGAATGCCTGTTTCACGTTGTGGTCGGATCTGGCCCGGCACACTGCCCGCGCTCTACAGTATTTACAAGTTTTTACGCCCGGAGAATAGCCTGCATTCCCTGAAACCGCAAGTGCAGCTCTTTCCTTAACATATCCCCCGAATTCCAGGATGTCATTTATACCGCACTCCCATTCTGATATCCCGTCAGTAAGCCTTGGCTGCACGATTGCCAGGTGGACTTCTTTAATAGGATATAACAGCTTATAGACTTCATAGGCCCCCAGCGCATACAGCATCAGTTGCGGGTTATGTTCTGCTGACACACGCCCATCTGGGCTTTTCCCATATTTAAAGTCTATAACAAATAGTTTTTCTCCCTGTACCATCGTGCAGTCCGCCGTGCCAAAGCCTTCTGCCTCATATCCTGGTGGCATATATTTCCCGTAGTCCCACTTGTGCTCCGCGTCCATCCTTGGCTGGCTCGGGAGTTTCATGGACACGTCCCTGATATAGTCAACGTAAGTGTCTGTATGTACCAGCATTTCATCGTCCCATAACTCATTCTCTTTCATCTTCTTGACGGCATAGGTTATTTTCTTTTTGGATATGACAGCTGGGTAAAAATAATTTACCGCTTTCATTTCCGCCAGCTCATGCGCTAGCGTCCCCTCCGCGGCTGCATCCGATGAGGTATCAGGAAAATCCTTCTCCAGGAGGATGCTCCTTGGGCATTCCAGCCACCGGTGAGCTCCCGACGCGCTGAACAGGGCATGATCTCTTTCTGCGTGTCCTCCCATTATATCTGAGCCCCCAATCCTCTCAGTGCTGTCGCGAAGTTACCGTACTGTTCTGGCCGCAGCTGCGGGAGCGACTCAACGCCAAACTGGGAAATCAGCTGCAGCAGCTGGGCCTGCATACCCTTGTCCATTAACTGCATCGCCGCGTTTGATAGGTCATCCAGTTTATATGCTGGTGCTGTTGTTGGGACCGTTGCCTGCGGTGCCGGTGCTGGCTGCGGTGCCTGCGGCGTTGGCTGTGGCGCGGGAGCCTGAGGCTGCACTGGAGCTGTTGGCTGTACTGTGGCCTGTGGCTGTGATGCAGCTTGACCTGTATTTGCTGCCGGGAAATGCGCGGCAATCTGCTGTCCGTAAGCAACAGGCTGCTCCGGCTGTGGCGCTGTCACAGGCTTTTCCGCCTCTATTTTTGATTCCACCTTACCCCTAAAGTTTCCTATTATAATGCTGGAAAACTCCACCATCTCGTCAATACTTTCAAAATTTACTGTAATATGCATACTTATTTCCCTCCTAATTTTTTAAGCCCCGCCTGGGCTACTTTTAATAATTCGTCAGCTGTCAATGTGATCCCTTTTGTCGGGATCTTATGGTCTTCCGACCATCCCCGGATGTCGTATTTCGGCCTCCGGTCATTCCAGCTGACATAATTCAGCTCTTTCCGGAATCCTGCGCTGTCCCTCTCTGACAAGACTGCAATAGTCTCTTCTATCTCGAATTTCTGTGTCATGCTTTCTCTCCTCAAATCCTTATTGATCTCCTCCAGATCCTGCCGGACCAGCCTCTCCTGATCCGCCCACTCCATATAATTGCCGTTGTCCCAGTCTGGCTCCTTCCACACTATTTGTCCTCCTTCTTGACGTACAGATCGTAGCCTTTGCATCCTGACAGCCGCAGCTCCATTCCTTCCGCTATGCTGCCGGCAGTAGCCATGTCTTCCGCTTCGATCTCGCACTCGAAATCCCCGCCGCCGGTAAAATAATAAGTAAGTTCAAATTTTCTCATCTGCATTTTCCTCCTATCCGAATTGAGCTATTCTTTTTCCGCCAACCGCAAGGTATCCTGCCCAGTCTCGTGTAAAGATGCAGAGTTTGCTGCTATGTGTGCCTATATATAACGCGCCATTGTTTTTACTGTAACGAATGATTTTCATTTGACGTATCCTTTCTTTTGGTTTACAATAAAGTTGATTATTTATCGGAGTGCTTACGCCTTGCCGGGCTTATGTAAGCGCTCTTTTATTATTCTTCCTCTATGGATATCAAAAATCTTTCACCCTCGTGAGCGATTAATTTGCCACGATCAATGTCCACAAGGCTATGCATTACCTCTTCCAGGTCAGCATCAATATTAAATACGGATACCGCATCCACTATCGCATCATAAGCCTCGCTTATTGTGTAGCATACGTGCTCAAATTTATGATAGTCTGCCTTGATTGCGATTTCAAAATGTTTCATACCATTCTCCTTCTATTTTTCATTGTTTATACGGTTGCTATCCCAATCAGGAATAATACTGCCAGCGCCACTCCTACATAGCACCAGTCCCATGCTGTCATCGGGCGGTCACGCGGTCTGCGTTTCATCGTCTCCCTCCTTCCAGCGCCGCAGATCAAAAATTTGTTGTAATTGATCCTCAGTGTAAGTTGATGCGTATTCTGTACCAGCGTTGGTCGTGACGCATATAATCAGGCGCCTCGTAACTGTGTCATCGTTGGCACCTTCCCGGCGCCACTCTTCTACTTTGTCCTGCAGGTATTGGTATTTGTGCTTAAACTGTTTCTTCGTCATGGCCTGTCCTCCTCCGCTAATCTTCCATTTGTACAACTTTCTGTTTAAACCCACATATTTCGGCAATTTCATCTGGTCGGAACTTCGGTACATACTTTTGAGCATTTTTGTCATCTAGTGCTTTCCAGTATTTTTCGTAGTCTATATATACATACACATTCACCCGCGAGTTTCCTCCGCTGTCTAAAATGGCATAATCATTATACCGGCCTTCCCGGATCTGCTTTTCTATCCCTTCTATTCTTCTGGTGACGGTTCTTGTGCTACATCCGAATTCTTCCGCCAGTCTTTTGATGCTCATATATGGATATCCTCTAATCTGCTCCATATAAATCAATCCCATTTATCCCACCTCCTCTCTTTCTCTGGTAATGCTTTCCGCGATCAATGAGTCCGTTTTATGGGACACATCCTATGTTACACTGTAATCACTCGAGGAAGTACTCAATGGATATGCCGAAGTACTCTGCAAGAATTTTGAGCTTGTCTGCACCTAGTGTTTTTATTCTTCCGTTTTTCCACTCGGAGAATATGGATTGTGCAATACCTGTGTCTTTTGATATTTGGTACGTTGTTTTGTTAGTTTTTGCTAATAATTCAGCAAATTTTTCGTACAATTTTACACCTTCTTTCCAATATGATTTTGTTGATTATACTTCGTAATTATGATATGCTTTATTTGTCGAACGAAGTATATCAAATTTAAAAAGCATTTTATTTACGAAGCGTATTGTATTTTATTTCGTACTTCCGAAGCACATTTGTAGTATACCAGTTGTGCATCCGAATGTCAACAATAATTCATACGTTTTTACGAAGTAGTGCTTTTTTGTGAAAGGTGGACAAAAAATGTATGAAGTATTTGAGCAACTTTTACAAAGTTATGGAATAACAGCCTATAAATTTTGTAAAGATACAGGTATATCACAATCAACGATAAGCACATGGAAGGCAAAAAAAAATATTATAAGCGGTGAGTTAGCAAAAAGAATAGCTGATTATTTTAATGTATCTGTTGACTATTTAATGACGGGAGAGGAAAAAGAAGGTGGTGAGGTATATTATCTCAATGAAGAAACCAGAAAAGTTGCACAAGACATTTTTGAAAACAAAGAACTAAGGATGCTATTTGATGCTGCGCGTGATGCTGAACCAGAAGATTTGGAAGCAGTGCACACAATGTTAATGGCATTAAAAAGAAAGGAACGAGGTCATATTGACGATTGATTATCAAATTAAACTAATCTCTTTTCCTGCCGGGAAAGTTCGTGAAGCTGTTGTATCAAACGAGGATGGGACGTACACTATTTTCATCGATGAATCATTGTCGCAAGAACAACAATATGAACGCTTTTTACATGCTTATGAACATCTGACTGGAAACGATTTTGAAAAGGATAATGCAGATGAAATCGAATACGATTCTCATGCTATTTTTAAAAATATTTGTGTTTTATAAGAGAAAGGAAGAAAAAATGAAATCAATAGATATAGATATGAAGAAGGTTAAAGAATTTTTAGACGCTGCTATCAATTCGACAAGGGATAGTGATTACTCGGAATTTGAATGTCCATTATGCGGTGAGACGGCAAAAGCCATAAAAGCGAGTATAAATGGACATGTGCATGCTGCATGCGAAGGATGCGGAATGAGCTTTATGCAATAATATATAAATACGAGGGACATGATATGAACAAGATAATTCAAATTCAAGAAGTTTTGGAAGAAAAGAGACAAGTTTATTTGCCTAATACACTGTTATACTCAAAAGGCGATTTTTTAATGGATATACAGGGGCACGGCATGGAACCTGATTATCCGGATGGTTCTACGGTAATCGTATCCCAGCATGAAAAAGTAGATATTAAGGATACCGGAATATTTTTGCTTAACGAAAAATTAATGATTAAAGAATTAGGCGAAAATGAACTAGTGTGCAAAAATAATGACTTTGAAAATATTCCATTAAGTGAATCTGATACCGTTATATGTATCGGAAAAGTGATTGGTATATGTAATAAAGATGATATTATTTTTTAAGATGTTACGCCTGATGGCTTAACATATATGTGGTGTTTTCTTAATACAGGTACAAAAGAAACGGGGGATAATATGGACTTTAATGAAGCTATCAAGCAATTTTCAAAAAGAGTGGGGGCCTTAAAAGAAACTATTAAGACAGAAGAAGCAACCAAGATGTCTTTGATAGTTCCGATCTTTCAATTACTTGGGTACGATGTGTTTAATCCGCTAGAGTTTTGCCCTGAGTATACAGCAGATGTGGGTATTAAAAAAGGGGAAAAAGTAGATTATGCAATATTAGAAGACGGTAAGCCTTCGATATTGATTGAATGTAAAAGTTGCACAGAACAGCTAGACAAACATTCTTCGCAATTATTTCGTTATTTTGGAACGACACCTGCAAAATTCGGTATTCTAACGAATGGTATAATATACAGGTTTTTTACCGATTTAGAAGAAGCTAATAAAATGGATTTAATTCCCTTCCTGGAGATCGACATAACCAACATAAAGGATGCATCCATAAATGAGATAAAGAAATTCTGCAAAGATTCTTTCGATAAAGATAAAATATTTAGCACAGCAGAAGAGTTGAAGTATTCTGGCCTTATTAAAGATTATCTTTCTAAAGAATTGGATAACCCTTCGGAAGATTTTGTTAAACATGTGCTCTATTATATTTATGATGGCCAAAGAACTCAAAAAGTAATTGAAAAGTATCAGCCATTAGTTAAAAAAGCGTTTAATGCATTTATAAACGATATTGTAAATCAAAAAATTGCATCTGCACTATCAAAAGATGAAGTAGAAAACGATGCTTCCGAAAATGAAGAGGTGGTAGAACCTCATTCAAAGATAGTGACAACAGAAGAAGAACTGGAAGCATTCTACATAATCCGTGGTATTTTGGCCGAAGTAGTTCCCGTAGAAGATATCGTGCATAGAGATACTGAAAGTTATTTCGGTATTCTATATAAAGACAATAATAGAAAACCTATTTGCCGCATAAATCTGGATAAAAAGAATAAACAATTATTTATTCCGGATGAAAACAAAAAATTTGAACGCATTTATATTGATTCCCTGAACGAGCTTTACAAGTATAAAAAGCAGCTTGAGGAAGTTGTGAAAAGATATACTGAATAATAAAAACCGCCCCTGCGCCAACAGGAACGGTTTTAGGAGTTCATCCGAAGATGGACAATTGTTTATCACAAAGATATTGTATCATCTTCGGGGCATCCGGGCAAGTACCGGGTGTTATTTTTATACCCAAAATTAGAAAAGGAAGGTGATTTTATGTGGTGTGAAGAAAGAGCAAATGGAAAATTCAAATTCGTTGAGCGGTACCTCAATCCCATTACCGGTAATGATTCAAAAGTTTCTGTAACTCTTGACAAAAACACAAGTGCTACCCGAAAACGCGCGCAAAAGATACTTGACAAAAAGATTGATGATTCACTGAAAAAAATAACTGTAGTTAGCAAAAACTATACTATCAATAATCTTGTAGAAGCGTATCTTAAAGAGCAAGAACGAACCGTAAAAAAATCGACATACCGCAGGAACTATTTTACATCCGAGTCCTTTAAGAAGGCGCTTGGCGAAGACACGTTATTGGAACAGCTAACATCAAAGTATGTTAGAACAAAATGGTTGGACACTGAAGGCGAAAACAGCACCTTAAACGAACGTTTGAAGCGCTGGAAGGGAATTCTCAGATGGGGATATCAAAATGAGTATATAAGCGATATACGCTTTCTGGACAAGCTCACAAAACTCCCAGATAACTCATACCGCGAGAAAATAGAAGATAAGTTTCTTGAAACGGATGATTTCTTGAAATTAATGAGTGGAATGCAGAATGAAAAATGGAAGCTATTAACTCAATTCTTAGGGCTCTCCGGAATGCGGATCGGAGAAGCTATAGCCCTGAAAAAAACAGATGTAGATTTTTCCAACCGCATAATTCATGTTTCCGAGACACACGATCCTAACAATGATCTTGATACGTCGCCAAAAACCTCCGCTTCATATAGAGACGTATATATGCAGGATGAATTATATGACTGCGCCAAAAAGCTAAAGAATTTCATGGCGCTGCAGAGATTAAGATCAGGATATCCAAACTCCGATCTCTTTTTACAGCACAATGATGGGTCGCACATAAAATATTACACTTACAACAAATACATAAAAGAAAATGCTCTGAGGATCTTGGGCCGTGACAAGGTTACTCCTCATATTCTGCGGCACACCCATACATGCATCCTCGCCGAAAATGGTGTATTGTTAGAAACAATAACCCGCAGACTTGGCCATGAAGATAGTGAAATTACCAGACAAGTATATTTGCATGTGACGAAAAAGATGAGGCAGCATGATAATGAGCAGATAGCGGCGGTGAAAATTATGTAGTTTGCCCCCTTTTTGCCCCCATTTTAGTTTTTAGCACAAAACAAAAACCGGAAGCCCCTTGTATTAAGGGATTTCCGGAATTCGGTTAAGTGACTCCAAGGGGAATCGAACCCCTGATTCCAGCGTGAGAGGCTAGCGTCTTAACCGCTTGACCATGGAGCCATGTTCTATATTGCTTTCACAAGCGAGTTTTATTATACTACACCATTTTCAAATATGCAAGCACTTTTTTAAATCTTTTGTCGATTTGCAAATTCCGCCGCTTAAATTGGATTGTGGGATATGAAACATCAAGCCTGGCAGGCATATAGCCCGCCAGGCTCTCTATGACTCCCTGCTGCCCTCAATTCTTCCCTTTACGGAAAGATGTTCAATACTTCTCTCCGCCACCATAATCCGAAGCCCCTGCTTCTTATTTCTAATCACTACATCATCATGTTCCCCGCCAAACTCTCCGTCCAATGTCCATGGAATCTCTTCCACGGATTCAAAACGAATATGTCCTGTGCGGAAGGAATACATATGCTTCGAATCAATCTGCTTGATTACTAGGGAAGCAATGATTTCGTTTAGCTCTATGGGGTTCTTTGGGGTCTTAATCAGCGTTACCTCAAATTCACCGTCGTCAAACACTACATCTTTGCCGATAATGCCCTTAAATCCACCCACAGACCTGGAGTTAGTCACCATGCCGAATACGAATTCATCCTCTAGGACTTCCTCGTTATATGTCACTTTAATATGGTAAGAAGGGATATTAAAAATACGCTTCGTGCCCTCCAGCACATAGGCCAGATGCCCCAGCACATTCTTCATACTCTGCTTTGTCTCGTAGGATACATCTGTAAATAAACCAAACGCGGCAATATAGACAAAGATATCATCATTAAAAATCCCCACATCGCATGGAAACGGAACCCCGTTAGCTGCAATATCCGCCGCCTCCAGCATATCTTTTGAGATATGCAGGCTGTTGGCAAAATCATTCGTAGTCCCTGCCGGGATATAGCCGACCGGCACCTGCCTATCCCTTTTGGACATTCCCGTCACCACCTCATCCAGCGTGCCGTCACCACCGCTGCAGACAACCAGATCGTAATCGCCCTCATAGCTTATGGTCTTAGACAGTGCATCGTGATAGCGCTGCGTCGGATATACCGTCACCTCGTATCCCCCCTTAACAAAAATGTCCAGTACGTCGGAAAGTTTCGGTTTTAACAGCCCCGTTCCGGCATTTGGATTGTAAATAAACAGCATTTTTTTCATAATACAGATCTCCTCCATCCTATGCAAACAGCAGATCAGCCATGACGCTGACCACAATTATTACACCATATCCATTCATTATAAAAGAGGCTGCACAAAAGTACAACCTCTTTCCATATAGTTCTTTCTTCATAATTCTTTATCGTTATTATTCACGGCCCCGTGAATAGTAACTTTTATCTGCCGTTATTCTATTTTAAAATGCATCTGACTATTTTTTCTTAGTAAAAAAGGTTTTAATTCCTTCTGCCGCCTTCTGCTCATCTTCGCCTTCTGTTACTACCGTAAGCTTCTCGCCCTCTGAAAGGTTCAGGCTCATCATCCCCATAATGCTTTTTGCATTGATCTTCTTCCCATCTACCCGAATATAAATTGAACTTGCGTACTGGCTTGCCTCCTGTACTAACAATGCGATTGGTCTTCCGTCAAGTCCCTTGTCCTGTTTCACAACAACCGGTGTTTCAATCATAATAATCCTCCTTGTTTTTGCCTAGCCTTCTCTGCCATCTCGCTCAGTTTTCTAAGTCTGTGATTGACCCCAGACTTTCCAACGGGCGGTGATAAGAGTTCCCCTAACTCTTTGAGTGTCGCATCGGGATGTGAAAGGCGGGCAAGCGCTACTTCCTCCAGTCCCTCCGACATTTTTTCAAAACCTATTGTATCTCTCAGATATGTAATATCCTCCACCTGTTTGACTGCGGCTGATACTGTTTTGTTGATATTGGCAGTTTCACAATTTACCTTGCGGTTTACGGTATTGCGCATCTCTTTTAGAATCCGGACGTTTTCCAGTTCCATGAGGGAAATATGCGCTTCCATAATATTCAGGATATCCACTATCTGCGAGCCTTCCTTTAGATACACAACATAGGACTTCTTCCGCTGGACAATCTTGGCGTCCATGGAGAATCCGCATATCAGCTCCTGAATCTGGCGTGCCATCTTCTCGGAGGCACAGACAATTTCAAAGTGATACGACTTGTTTGGATCACTCATCGAGCCTGCGGCGAGAAAAGCACCTCTGATAAAAGAGCGTCTGCAGCATGTCTGCTGTACAACGAGAGGATTCACAATGTGGACCTCTTCGAATTCTGACTGAAATTCTTCGATCAGTTTTGCTGCCTGAAGGATACGAAGCGCGTCTTCATGCCGTTTTACCACCACAGCATAAGAGACACTTTCCTTCGCGATGTTCCTGCGGATAGAGATATCAGCTTCTATATTAAATGTTTTTGTGATCAATGTAAAGCATTTTCTTGCAACAGCCAAATTTTCCGAATGAATTTTTACGCTGTAATGCCCATAACTATTGATTACAATGGAGCCGCACATACTGATTAGGGCTGCCAGTTCAGCAATCTGGCAGTGCCTTGCGGTGTTCCATTGCTTCGAAAGTTCTTCTTTCACATTTCCAGAAAATGACATAGCTCTCTCCTATTTCGCCTTCGTTATAGCATCTTTCCCAATATCCCGGTGTTCGATACGCACTCCATAACTTTCCTTCGGCTCCAGAAACTGGTACAGGGCGTTTGCAAGCGTAACGGACCGATGCTTACCGCCAGTGCATCCTATGGCAATCACCAGCTGATTTTTTCCCTCCAGTATATAATTCGGTATTAAAAAGTCCATCATTTCAGTTAATTTCCCCAGAAATTCCCTGGCTTTGTCATTGTCCATTACATATTCGCGCACTTCCTGGTCATTGCCTGTTTTCGGCCTTAAATCCATAATATAATATGGATTGGGAAGAAAACGGACGTCAAACACCAGGTCGGCATCCTGCGGGATCCCATATTTAAATCCAAACGACATCACCGTGATATAAAGATTCTTAAAATCCTTCCCTTCTACAAAAATTTTTTCAAGTTCCAGCCGCAGCTCTCGTGTAAGCATCTTGCTTGTATCAAGTATATACGTGGACTGCATTTTTAAGAACGCAATTTTTTCTCTTTCTTTTGCTATGCCAATATCAATGTGCCCCGCTCCGCCCAAAGGATGCTGCCGCCTGGTCTCCTTGTAACGCTTTACCAGAACATCATCACCGGCATCCAGAAACAGAATCTCGTAGCCCAGCCCGAGCTCATCAATCTGCTTTAGCTTCTCTTCCAGTCCTTTAAAGGCCTGGCCGCCCCGGATATCAATCCCCAGGGCTGCCTTGTCTATCTCGGTATCCGGCGCCGCCAGCATCTCCGCAAACTTCTGAATCAGAGGAATGGGCAGATTATCCACACAGAAATACCCCATGTCTTCCAGCATCTTCAACGCTGTGGATTTGCCGGCGCCCGACATACCAGTAACAATTACAAATCTCATTTCAGAATTCTCCTATCCGTTTCACTTCCGGCTCCAGCCTGACGCCGGATACCTCCTCTACTTTATCAGCGACCTGCTCCATCAGGGATATTACTTCTGCTGCCGTAGCGCCGCCCCGGTTAATCACGAATCCGCAGTGTTTCTGTGACACCTGCGCATTTCCTACCTGAAATCCCCGCAGTCCTGCATCCTCTATCAGCCTGCCTGCAAAATACCCCTCCGGCCGTTTGAACGTGCTCCCCGCGCTGGGGTATTCCAACGGCTGCTTTGACACTCTTTTTTCTTTCAGCTCCTCCATATAAGAACGGATATCACCGGCATCTCCCGGTTCCAGCCTGATCACTGCTTCCAGAACAATATAATTCTTTTTGGCAACGATACTTGTTCTATACCCCAATTCCAGCTCATCTTCCCTGAGAGTCTTTACCTCGCCTTCCGGAGTCATAACAGCCACGCTCTCCAGAACCTGCTTCATCTCACCTCCATAGGCCCCTGCATTCATCATGACAGCTCCGCCCAGTGTCCCCGGTATCCCGGATGCAAACTCAAACCCCTTCAGGCTGTGCAAAAGTGCCTCCGCCGCTATCCTGGACAACAGCGCGCCAGCTTGCGCATAAATCCGGTTCCCCTCAGCATGTATCCCACTCATATTTTTATAAATCTGAATCACAACGCCTCTATATCCTTTGTCTCCCACCAGAAGATTGCTGCCGTTCCCCAGAATATAATAAGGCACCTCTTCCTCTTTGCACAAACCGATGATCTTTTTTACGCCTTCGGTATCACAGGGAACTGCAAAATAATCCGCCGGCCCTCCTATACGGAATGTGGTATGGCGGCTCATTGGTTCATCTGCAAAAACACATTTCTCTCCCAGTATGTCACATAATTTTTCGTATAAACTCATACATGATCTCCAATTCTTTTGAACTTTCACCTCAATCATACAACAAACCCCCGCCAAATTCAACGTTTAGTACGCAAGCTTTAGACTTGCGCACGGATGGCGCACAGAACAAAACGATGGCTGCAACACATCCCCTGCGGGCGGATCCGCAGTAAACTGCGGAACAAGGTATACATAACTCCTCCCATATCCCTATTCCATACTGTACTCCCAAACGACTCAATACACTGCCCCCGTCATGGAGCTCCCCCTGGTTTGCAAGCTCATCTGCCGATTGGATGCGCCCAGCAAAATGAAGGGATAGCCGCCAGTCTCCTAAGGGCACACATGCCGTTCAAAAATTGCTAAAGCAGGCCTTAGAAATTCTAAGAAGCAGCCAGCCGCGAGAGTGGGGAGCTTTTATGATTCCGAATCATAAAAGCGGATGGCCCAGCGCGAGAAATCATGAGATTTCTCGTGATGTGCCATCCCGTGCCCCACTCTCGCGGCTGACTGCTTCTTAGAATTTCTTAGGTTCTGTGTCCGCAATTTTGAACGGTATGTGTGCCCTTAGGAGGCTGGCGGCTATCCCTTCATTTTGCGCCCCCTCTCCGCAATACCAAAGCTTACATCCCAAACTCCACTTGCAAAAAAGCCCCGGATGTTGTATATTTAGGGGGTATACATGCTTTGAGCAATTACGCAATAAAATAATAAAGGAGTGAACAGATAATTGGACTCGAGTGATGCCATACAATTTGTTATATTAATCGTTTTATTGATACTGTCTGCATTTTTTTCATCCGCGGAGACGGCGCTTACCACGGTGAGCAAGATCCGCATGCGTTCTCTGGCAGACGACGGAAATAAACGGGCCAGGATGGTTCTGGACGTTACGGAAAAGCATTCCCGTAAGATGCTGAGCGCAATCTTAATCGGCAACAACATTGTAAATATTTCCGCTTCCTCATTAGCCGCCACACTGGCCTACAGCTTCGGTGGTTACATGGTCAGCATTGCAACGGCAATCCTGACAGTTGCGATCCTCGTATTCGGAGAGATTACTCCAAAGAGCATAGCAACCTTAAATGCAGTGAAGCTGTCTCTTGCCTATATCCCGGTGATCCGGGCATTTATGGTGGTGATGACCCCATTTATCTTCATCATTAACCTGTTCTCACATGGAATTCTGTTTATATTCCGCATTGATCCCAATGCCAAGAACAGCGCCATGACAGAGGACGAACTTCGTACCATCGTAGACGTAAGCCACGAAGACGGAGTCATTGAATCCGAAGAAAAAGAAATGATCTACAATGTGTTTGACCTGGGCGATGCCCGTGCTAAGGACGTTATGGTGCCGCGTGTCCACGTGACATTTGCAGATGTAAACAGTACTTATAAAGAACTGATTGATATTTTCAAAGAAGACAAATTCACACGTCTCCCTGTTTATGAGGATACAACCGATAATGTTATCGGTACCATTAATATGAAAGATCTTCTGCTTTTTGACAGTACGGAGCAATTTTCTGTGCGCAACATACTGCGCGAAGCATATTTTACTTACGAATATAAAAATATATCCGAGCTGCTCGTGGAAATGCGGGATGCCTCTTTTAATATCGCTATTGTGCTGGATGAATACGGTGAAACAGCCGGCCTTGTTACTCTGGAGGATATTCTGGAGGAAATCGTTGGGGAAATCCATGATGAATATGACGAGAAAGAAGATGAATTCGTAAAACAGCTTGGCGATAATGAATATATTATCGAAGGCTCCATGAGCCTGGATGATGTCAATGACCGTCTGGATCTGGAACTGCAGTCTGAGGATTATGACTCCCTCGGCGGTTTTATTATAGAGCATCTGGACAGGCTGCCCGAAGTGGGTGACGAGGTTACAACAGACAGCGGAATTATGCTGGTCGTTGAAACACTGGATAAGAATAGGGTAGAAAGTGTACATGTCTATCTGCCTGAAAAGAAAGTATCTGATAAAGAGGACGGAGATTCCGAAGATCCGGATGATGTCCCGCCAAAAAAAGAATATGGAGAACGGCATAAGGAATACGGCGGATCCTAATTCTGCCATGTCAGTCATCCTATCGGACTTCCAAATGGTGTCAGAACTGCGCGTAAGCAGTCAGGCTCCATGCGGAGGTCCGATTTTCTTTGGCGGACAGGAACATCCTTGCGTTTTCTACATATCATAAAATAGAACAATGTGAAAGGAATCTTTACTTATGCCTTATTCAATCATGTTAGATGCAGGACACGGAGGGCGTGACCCAGGCGCCGTATATAATGGACGCCAGGAAAAAGACGATACTCTGCGCCTTACATTAGCCGTTGGTGAAATTCTTCAGAACCATGATATCGACGTACAATACACCAGAACTACGGATGTATACGAATCTCCTTATGAAAAAGCAATGGAGGCAAACAATGCAGGGGTGGATTTTTTCATTTCCATACACCGGAACTCTTTTCCCACAGACAACGTAGTATCAGGAGTGGAGTCACTGGTATATGATCTCTCCGGAATCAAACTTCAGATGGCTGAAAATATCAATGAGCAGCTGGAGGCCGTAGGATTTGTGAATCTCGGCGTAAAGGCGCGCCCCAACCTGGTGGTGCTCCGCCGCACAAAAATGCCCGCTGTTCTGGTAGAAGTTGGGTTTATCAACTCCAACACAGATAACCAGCTTTTTGATGACAATTTCGACGCAATCGCCCAGGCAATCGCTTCCGGAATCCTGGACACCCTGGAAATGGATCATGTCATCGATCCACCGGGATATAAGGTACAGGTGGGCGCTTTCCGAAATCCAACCTATGCAAACCGGCTGCTGAATGAACTACTGGAACAGGATTTCCCGGCATCTATTGTAGATACAGACGGATTCTTCCGGGTTCAGGTCGGCAATTATGATACTCTGGACGATGCAACAGCCATGGAGCAGCGTCTCAAAAGAGCCGGCTATCCAACCATTATTGTCAGCCGTTAATAGCTGTCCCTTTTGCCTGCGGATTTTCCTGCCATGCAGCTCCCACGATATGGCAGGATTGTCTGCTGGATATGTATGGATTCCCAACATTTGATTTTTTTTCTATTTGTGTTAAACTGGAAATAATATTGGCTGTCCATGCAGGAATGGAGGAATACTATGGAAAGCATTAAACAAATAAGTACCGGGCTGTCGGGGGCAGACGAGGTAATCGGCGGCCTCCGGCCTGGTGATCATATCATCTGGCAGGTGGACACTCTGGAGTCCTACGCATTTGCCGCCCGTCAATTTGTCAGACAGGCTGCCGCGGACCGCAGGCGCATCCTTTATATACACTTTGGCAGTCACGCGCCCCTGGTGGATGATGCTGCACTGAAAGACGAAGGCGCTGATTTTCAAATGTATACCATTGATGTCTGCCATGGTTTTGAATCTTTCACCAGCGATATATACCGGATTATCACAGCAGAGGGGAAGCACGCCTTCTATCTCTTTGACTGTCTCACTGACATGCAGCAGCACTGGTGCTCCGATTTGATGATCGGGAATTTCTTTCAGGTGGCCTGCCCTTATCTGTCGGAGCTCGAGACGGTTTCCTGTTTTGCACTTGACAGGAATGCCCATACGCCGGATACCATTGCCCGGATCCGGGAAGCTGTCAGGCTTCTTTTGAATCTCTATTTTGTAGACGGAAACTATTATCTGCACCCGCTGAAGGTCTGGGAGCGCTACTCCCCCGTTATGTTTCTGCCTCACCTGCTAACAGAGGCCGGCGCAGAGTGCATCACGGACAGTGCAAGCTCTGCTGAGTTATTTTCCAGGCTCCAGGTCCATACAAAAAAACTGGATTACTGGGATGTAAGCTTTGAGGAGGCCAAGCCCTATCTGAACGCCGCTTCCGCAGAGCAGGCATATGTAAAAGAGAACCTGCTGAATCTTCTCATCGGACAGCGCTCCAGAATTGCCTCCCTGAGCAGGGAATACTTCACACTGGCGGATCTGATCCAGATCGGCAGCCGGGTGATCGGAACCGGATATATCGGCGGCAAGTCGGTGGGAATGCTTTTAGCCCGCAAAATACTGGAAACGAAAATCCCGGATTTTTACCGGGAACATATGGAACGGCACGATTCCTATTATATTGGCTCGGATGTATTCTATACTTACATTGTACAAAATGGCTGCTGGCGCCTCCGGATGGAACAAAAGTCGGAGGAAGGATATTTCCGTGCGGCTCCCGAACTTCGGGAAAAGCTGTTGACCGGGCATTTTCCTCCTGCAATCAAGGAGCAGATCATGGTCATGCTGGAATATTACGGCCAGTCTCCTATCATTGTCCGCTCCAGCTCTCTTCTGGAAGATAACTTCGGAAATGCATTTGCCGGAAAATACGACAGTTTCTTCTGTCCCAACCAGGGATCACCGGAAGACCGCTATGATGCTTTTCTTGAGGCCGTGCGCAAGGTGTATGCCAGTGTCATGAGCCAGGAGGCTCTGGAGTACCGCAAGAACCGCGGTCTCTCCGGCGAGGACGAGCAGATGGCCCTGCTGGTACAGAGAGTGTCCGGCGATTACCACGGCAAATACTTCTTCCCCCATTGTGCCGGAGTTGGTAATTCTTCTAACCTGTTCGTTTGGGATAAGAACACCGATCCGTCCAAGGGGATGCTGCGTCTTGTATTCGGAATGGGCACCCGCGCCGTAGACCGGGTTAATTCGGACTATCCGCGGATTGTCGCGCTGGACAAGCCGGAGCGCCCTCCCCTGCTCAACTATGGAGATGAAAGGAAATTTTCCCAGCACTACGTGGATGTGATTAATCTGGAGGAAAATGAATTCCAGACCGTGCCCATCGAGGACACCGCAGGCCTCCCTCTAAAGACCAATATCCGGCTCTTCATGGAACCTGACTACGAGCTTGCCAGGCATTTCCGTGAAATCGGACAGCCGGGCCGCAAAGTTCCGGATATTGTCAGTTTCACCCGTCTGCTGAGACATACGGATTTCCCCAGGGCGCTGGAAAATATTCTGGCCATATTATCGCATACTTACGACTATCCCGTTGATATTGAATTTACCTGCAACTTCAATAAACAGGAAGATTACCGGATCAATCTGCTGCAATGCCGCCCCCTGCAGACAAAGGGTCTGGGAAAAACCGTAGAATTCCCTGAAAATACGGGCAGGGACCGCAGCTATTTTTCCTCAAAAGGAAACTTTATGGGTGGAAATGTCCGGCTTCCGGTTCACTATATCATTTTTGTGAAAATTAAACCCTATCTGGAACTGAACGAGCATCAGAAATATGCCATAGCCAACCAGATCGGCACCTTGAACCGTCTGCTTCGGAACCGCCACGCCGTCCTGATCGGCCCCGGCCGCTGGGGAACCACCACGCCCGCCCTGGGTGTCCCGGTACGTTTCACAGACCTGTGCAGCATGGAGGCCATCTGCGAAGTATCCTACGAGAATCTGGGCCTGATGCCCGAACTCTCCTACGGAAGCCACTTTTTCCAGGATATCGTAGAATCCAACATCTTCTACATCGCCCTGTTCCAGGGGGACAGCCAGGTGCACTTTAACGAAGAAAAAATACTCGCACACCCAAACATCTTGGAGAACCTGCTAAAAGAAACCACCGAGGAAGAAATCTATTCCGACGTCATCCATGTAGCAGAACTTCAATCAGAAGGGGTGGAGATATACTCCGATATTGTGGGGCAGCGGGTGGTTTGTGTGTAGAGGGAGGTCGCCTGTGGAGAGCGGGAGGGAAAGGCTGCGGAAAAACACGGCGGGTGATTTCGAATCTTTCCATTTGCGAAGAGCCCGTAACATCAAAGCGGGAGCCTCACATGGTCCAACAGCATTCACTGCGTAATCCTGATGGATTACACAGCTCAGGCTGTTTCAGAATCTGCTTCGGAAGCAGATTCTGCCCATGTGAGACTCCCGCTTTGATGTAACGGGCTCTAATCGCGCATTCTACGCTTCCGAAATCACCCGCCGTGTTTTTCCGCAGCCTTTCCCTCCCGCTCCCCACAGGCTACGTGCATCCAGCCGGTAGGTTCGCGGATCATAATCTCGGACGGGGAATAAAACGGTTGCAGCGGATTGAATTCCTACACAGGAACAAATCGACTAAAGAGGTATCCTCGAGTTGCTTATCCTCACTCAGGCCTTTACCATACGCTTAACCATTCCCATCCGCAGCTCCCGCCCCCATTCCCTCTCTGTTTATGACCTCCCATCCGCCTTGATGCACCAGCGAAGTGTCCGGATGGACGGAAGGCTGCGGGGGTGTATATGCCCTTTTAAACTGCTCAGAGTGCGCTTAGTGCTCCTTGGGGAGAATACTGCCGGGAATGTGGGAGGAAACATGATTCCGAATCATGTTTCCGGATGACCCAGCGTGGGAAAATATCAATTTTCCCATGCTGTGTCATCCGTGCCCACATTCCCGGCAGTATTCTCCCCTAGGAGCACTTAGCAAACGGCCGCAATTTAAAAGGGCATATACACCCCCGCAGCCCTCCCGTCCATCCAGACACGGAGCGTCCCTCCGTCTAGAAATATCCGTCTGGTGTCCCCATAAACATAATCTGCCCCCCTTTTGTGCCGCCCCCAGGACCCAGATCGATTATCCAGTCGCTGTTTTGGATAAGCTGCTGGTTATGCTCTACGACCACTACGGTATTTCCGGCATCTGTTATGCGGTTCAGGAGTTTCAGGAAGTGTTCGATGTCGATTGGATGCAGGCCGGTTGTGGGCTCATCCATGAGATACAGGTTTTTTCTGCCTGAACTGTTCCCGATTAATTCTTTTGCAAGCTTGAGGCGCTGGCACTCTCCTCCCGATAATGTTGTCAGGCTTTGGCCCAGTTGAAGATAGCCCAGGCCTGCTTCCTGGAGAACCCCCAGGATTTTTGAGATTTTGGGGATGCCCTCAAAATGGCCGGCGGCTTCTTCTATGGAAAGATCCAGGGTCGCTTTGATGGAAAGACCTTTGTATTTGACGGACAGCACCTGCTGCTGGAACTGATTTCCGCTGCACACGGGGCATACGGCTTTTGTATCCGCAAAGAACAGCATATTGTTGTCCACATAGCCCAGGCCCTGACAGTTCTCGCATCTGCCGCCTGGGGTATTGAATGAAAAATGCCGGGAAGTCAGCCCCGCCTTTTTTGCAGACTCAGTTTTGGCGAAGACCGCCCTGATTTCTGTATATACTCCGGAATAGGTTGCCGTATTTGAACGTTTCATTTTCGAGATCGGCGCCTGCCCAACCTCTATGATATTGTCAAACTGTTCCAGCCCTTTTACTTGATTCCCCGGTTTTACCGCGGAACTGTCTGCCGGGCATAGATGGTCTGATTTCCCTGTGTGCAATTGGTTTTGCGCTGTTTTTGCCCTGCCTTTTGCAAGAACTTCGAAAATAAGGGTTGACTTTCCGGAACCTGAGGGGCCTGTAATGGCAGTAAAACAGCCGACTGGAATATCTGCGGAAAGATGATCCAGATTATATTTTACGGCGTTCTGAATCCGGATCTTTCCCTGCGCACTCCGGTAATCCTGTTTCCCAGGATGGGGGGCCAAAAGATAGGTTCCTGTCACGGATGATTTCTGCCTCATGATCTCTTCCAGGGTACCGGATGCGATGATTTCTCCCCCATGTCTACCGGATCCCGGACCGATATCTATGATATAATCGGCTGCAGCCATGATATCGGTATCGTGCTCAATCACGAGCACCGTATTCTCCAGATCCCGCATCTTTTTTAGTATTTCCAGGAGGCCCGCCGTATCTTTGGGATGGAGCCCCGCAGTGGGTTCGTCCAGTATATAAATCACACCGGATAATTCCGAGTCCAGTGCGGCCGCCAGACGCAGCCGCTGCAGTTCCCCTCCTGACAGAGTAACGATCTGCCGGTCCAGAGACAGATAACCCAGCCCCACTTTGATAAAGCGGTTCAATTTAGTCTTTATATCCCGGATATAGGCGTTTACAAGCGCTGCATGCCGTTCTGCCAAGGAAACTTCCATCTGCCGGATCCAGTCCTCTAATTGTTCCAGGGAATAAAACGACAATTCCGGCAGGCGGGTGCCATTTACAGTCACATTTCTGCTCAGTTCGCACAGACGCTCGCCTTTACAGTCCGGACAGTCGACAACATCAAAATACGCCTCCAGTTGTCCGGCTTCCCCATTCTTATCTGCCAGCCGCCTCCATAATATCGGCAGCACTCCTTCGAACCTGCCTGCAGCCGCTGTTTTAGGAGGACTGATCCTTGGGAATTCCGTTTTAACCCGGCTGCTGTCTATGCCGTTGTATAAAATCTCTTTTTGTATCTCACTGAAACGCTCTACGGGGATGTCTTTGCCCCCTAAAATGCCGTAATGCCCAAAAGCGGCATATAAGACTCCGGTCTGATATTTTCCATACTGCTTTTCCCAAAAACGAACCGCACCGTTTTCCAGCGACAGGCTTTCATCAACCGCCTGTTCTTTTTTCACGGTGTGCACTTTTCCCAGTCCCTCGCAGGCCGGGCAGGCTCCTTCCTTTGTATTAAAAGAGAAATAGGTGCGGGTAATCTTATCCATTCTCCTCCCACATTTACTGCAATACATATAGACGTAGAAATCCGCATTGATCTTCTCCGTCTCTTCCCTGCAGTCTGCCGCCGAAATAATCCCGCCGCAGTGCGGGCAGGTACGTACCCCCAGCTTCTCGTAGATCATCCGCAGGTCCGTATATATATCCGACTGGGTTCCCACCGTAGAACGGGGATTTCTGTTCCCATCCGTCTGGGAAATCAGGATGGCCGGGGAAGCGCCCTTAACGCTCTCTACATCCGGCTTGTGGATTCCCTCCAGCGTAATTGCCTCGAGATACTGCCTCTGGCATTCTTGAAACAGAACATCGATCAGCAAAGTGGACTTGCCCGAGCCGGAAAGCCCCGTGAATACAACCAGTTTATTTTTGGGTATTCGCAGTGAAACATGTTTCAAATTGCCTTCGTTGGCACCAGTAATTTTGATATCACTCATGTGATACCTCCTCTTCTTCATTTTTGCCGGACACCGCACATCCATTTTCAGGTTACATAATCTCAGTATACAATATCACACAGAGGAAGGGGGATTTTTTAGTGTCTGTAACGGGATACTGGAATTAGGCTGCAATCGGCCGCTGCAGAAAAAGGAAGGGAGACAGGACTTCTCCTGTTTCCCTTCCTTTCCGGTTACGCCGGCCTGCCACGGCCGTCTACCCTATAACAAGCCCTTCCGTTTCCATAACCTGAATGACTTGATTTACATGTTTTTCGCAGATTTCGTCTGTTGCGGCTTCTACCATAACGCGGATGACTGGTTCTGTTCCGCTTTCTCTGACGAGAATACGTCCCTCGCTGCCCAGGGCCGCGGTTACTTCCTCTACCGCTTTCTGTACCGCAGGATTTTCACGCGCTGTTTTTTTGTCTGTCACGCGGACATTCTTCAGCAGCTGGGGATAAATTTTTACATCCTCGCACAGTTTGGCAAGGCTCTGCTTCTTTTCCATAATGACTTCCATGATCATCAGGGAAGTCAGCACACCGTCACCGGTCCTTGCGTGCTTGCTGAATATGATATGGCCGGACTGCTCCCCGCCCAGCACGTAACCGTTCTGAAGCATGTTCTCATACACGTATTTATCGCCGACTGCCGTCTGCTCATAGTTCATGCCCACTCTATCGCAGGCTTTGTAGAGCCCCAGATTGGACATCACCGTTGTAACAATGGTGTTATCCTCCAGGCGGCCCTGCTCCATCAGATACTTCCCGCAGACATAAAGGATCAGGTCGCCGTCTACTACATTGCCGTTTCCATCTACTGCGATACACCTGTCCGCATCGCCGTCAAATGCAAATCCGACATCCAATTTCTTTTCCCTTACATACTGCTGCAGAATCTCTATATGTGTGGAACCGCAGTTGGTATTAATATTTGTTCCGTTCGGCTCATTGTTGATGACATAGGTTTTAGCCCCCAGTGCATCATAAACGCTCTTTGCAATGCTGAATGCGCTTCCGTTTGCACAGTCCAGTCCGATCTTCATGTCTTTAAATGACCGGGTAGCAAGTGAAATCAAATGTCCGATATAGCGGTTTCTTCCTGCCGCATAGTCAATTGTACAGCCGATGTCTTCCTTTGTTGCCAGAGGAAGTTCTTCGATCTCACCGTCAATATAGGCTTCTATCTTTGCTTCAACTTCGGCTTCCATCTTATGGCCCTGACCGTTAATCACCTTGATTCCATTGTCGTAGAATGGATTATGGCTGGCAGAAATCATCAGGCCGCAGTCAAAGTCTTCCGTCCTCACAACATAAGATACGCTCGGTGTTGTTGTAACGTGTAGCAGATATGCATCCGCTCCCGATGCAGTTAAACCCGACGCCAGTGCATATTCAAACATATAACTGCTTCGTCTTGTATCCTTGCCGATTACGATTCTGGCCTTGTGCTCCCGGCCAAAATACCAACCCAGATAACGGCCTACCTTAAAGGCGTGCTCCACTGTCAATACTACGTTTGCTTCTCCTCGAAATCCGTCTGTCCCAAAATATTTGCCCATATACTTTTCCTCTTATTAATTTGTCTGGTTACATATAATAATGCTTCCTGTTATGGCAGCATTTATTATCATTATATTCTCATCTTCTCCAGGATACAACTATTTTTTACATACGCTGGACTGCTCAATCATTACTATTCACGGCCGCAGGCCGCGCATAGTAACGCCCATTCTCCCCAAAGTCAGTCTTTGTGTACATTACTAGCCTTCCATTTTTTCGATAATTGCTCTTGCTACGCAGATCCCATTGGCTGATGCCTGCTGGAGTCCCCGCGTCACTGCCGCCCCGTCTCCCATGGCGCGCAGGCCTGAAACATTTGTTTCAAACTTTTTATCTACAATGACTTTGTTAGAATAGAATTTTACTTCTACACCATACAGAAGGGTCTCATCACTGGCAATTCCCGGTGTCACTTTATCCAGAGCCTTGATCATCTCATCGATGGAAACCATGATCCGGTGCGGAAATACAAGTGACAGATCTCCCGGCACCGCGTCTTTCAGCGTTGGTGTGATATTATTTCGAAGCAGACGCTCTTCCGTTGTCCTGCGGCCTCTGCGGAAATCACCGTATCTTTGGAGCAGGATTCTGCCGCCGCTCAGCATATTACCGAGCTGGGCAATATGTTTCCCATATTCGGTCGGAGTTTTGAAGGGTTCCGTAAAGTTCTTGGACACCAGAAGCGCAAAGTTGGTGTTATGCGTCTTCATGTCTTTTGATTTATATGCATGCCCGTTCACAACGGCCAGCCCATTTTCATAATATTCCGTTGCCACCTCACCGGATGGATTCGTGCAGAATACTCTTACCTTATCATCAAATGTAGGCGTATAGTACACCAATTTCGCTTCATAAAGTTTTTCATTGAGTTCCTGCATAATCTCATCACGGACTTCTACACGGACGCCTACATCGATTGTTCCATTTTTCGTCTCGATATCATGCCCCTTGCAGATGTGTGAAAACCACTCGGACCCCTCTCTTCCTACTCCCGCCACGACCTCCGGCGCATAGAAGGTTTCTCCTTTATCTGTCACGATTCCCTTTACAGCCCCATCCTCGATGATAATATCCGTCACCATCGTTTTAAACAGGATTTCCACACCTGCGTCCAAAAGATGATGCTGGAGGCGCGTGTAAATCTTATAGCCTTCCTCCGTTCCCAGATGGCGGATCGGACATTCTATCAATTTCAGATTGGCACGGATTGCTTTGGAACGGATATCAGTAATCGCCTGCTGGTCTTCAATACCATACACCTTTTCATCGGCTCCGAACTGCAGATAGATACTGTCCGCTTCGTGAATCATTTCCGTTGCTTTATCGTACCCCAATATCGCCGGAAGCGTTCCTCCAACATCCGGTGACAGAGACAGCTTGCCGTCAGAAAACGCACCGGCCCCGGCAAAACCGGTTGTAATCGAACAGGGCTTGCAGCCCACGCACACCTTTGTCTTCCGTTTTGGGCACTGCCTCTCTTCAATGCATCGGCCCTTCTCAACCATCAATACACTCAGATCCGGCTTCTGACGCTTCAGTTCATACGCACAGAAAATCCCGGACGGACCTGCACCAATAATTATTACATCATACTGTTTCATCTTATCCCTCAGCTTTCTCTGAATTTAATTTTCATGTCCTCTAAGTTATTCGAAATGTGTGGGAATTGCGTGGGGGTCTGACCCTTTTGCAAAG
>OBZW01000364.1_pt1 | contig 31628 bp, 30 predicted proteins | sample 1477021 | NCBI WGS metagenome assembly OBZW01 (sample SAMEA2580262, study PRJEB22360) | human gut metagenome | biome: human gut; feature: human-associated habitat; material: faeces | place: Denmark | collected 2008/2010
CCCCGGGACAAAATAGGATGGTTTCTGGTTGCGACCCATCCTATTTTGTCCCGGGGCATCCCGCTCCACATTTCAGAAAGGCTGGGCGCATCCGGGCGGGAGGGACAAAACTTTGGAGGAGTCGACGGGGGAAGCTTGCCTTAGGGGTATCCTGGGACTTTTGCTTTGCAGGTAGATTTGCGTCAATCTGTGGAAAAAAGTATACCCAAAGGGCACCCCGTAATACATGGGCTGTGGAATATTGTTTAATTAATTATGTGAGTATATTTCAAAAAAACGAAAAAGCAGTTATAATAGAAAAAGATAGCAATTACAGATGGAGGAGATGTTGATGGATGCTCATGAAATGTTGGAAAAAGTGAAGAGTGGGGAAGTGTCTGTGGAGGAAGCCGAGCAGTATTTTCGCCGTGAGCCATTTGAGGAACTGGGGTATGCTAAACTGGATACGCACAGGAAGCTGCGGTCAGGATTTCCAGAGGTAATATTCTGCAGCGGTAAGGATACGGAACATCTGCTTCATATTTATCAGAAATTATATGAGGAAGAGGGGGAGGTGTTTGGCACCAGAGCTACAGAAGAACAGTTTGAGTTGCTGCGAAAAACACTGCCTGAACTTGAGTATGACCCAATCTCCCGGATTATGAAGATAGAGAAGAAGGAAAAAGATCATGTTGGCAGGATTGCAGTCTGTACAGCAGGAACGGCAGATATTCCTGTGGCTGAGGAGGCAGCACAGACCGCAGAGTATTTTGGAAGCAGGGTGGAACGTATCTATGATGTGGGGGTCAGCGGCATTCACCGGCTGATGTCCCGTCTGGATGTGATTCAGCGTGCAAATTGTGTGGTTGCCGTGGCGGGAATGGAGGGGGCCCTGGCCAGTGTCATGGGAGGACTTGTGGACAAACCGGTGATAGCGGTTCCCACGTCCGTAGGTTATGGAGCTAATTTTCATGGATTGTCGGCTCTGCTTACTATGATTAATTCCTGTGCAAATGGAATTGCGGTTGTCAACATTGATAATGGATATGGGGCGGGATATATCGCTACACAGATTAACAGATTGGGGGAGAGAATATGAGCAGGGAATTGTATTTAGAATGTGCCTCAGGAATAAGCGGGGACATGTTTACGGCAGCGCTGCTTGATCTGGGCGCTGATCAGGACGTACTGAGAAAGGCGCTTGACAGTCTGCGGCTGCCCGGATACAGGGTGGAAATCAGCCGGGTTACGAAAAGTGGTCTGGCTGCATGCGACTTTTCGGTTCATCTGGATGCGGAACATGAGAACCATGATCATGATATGGAGTATCTGCATGGGGCGGATGCAGGGAATCATGTGCATGGAGCCGAGCATAGTTATGTACATCATCACTCTCATCAGCATACGCATGAACATAGGGGGCTGGCAGATATCATGGCGGTTATAAAACAGGCTGATCTCAGTGATTACGCCAGAAACACGGCCGTCCGTATTTTTAAGATTCTGGCAGAGGCAGAGGCAAAAGCTCATGGAGTTTCTATTGACCAGGTGCATTTCCATGAAGTTGGCGCCGTGGATTCGATTGTGGATATTGTTGCAGCGGCAGTATGCCTGGATAATCTGGATATAAAAGAGGTGATTGTTCCGATCCTGAATGAAGGAACCGGATTTGTCCGCTGTCAGCATGGTATGATACCTGTTCCGGTTCCGGCTGTTGCGGCCATTGCTGAGAAATATGCCCTGACGCTTCGTATACATAATATGGAGGGTGAATTTGTGACACCGACCGGTGCGGCTATAGCAGCAGCGGTCAGAACGAAAGACCGGCTTCCGGAGAAGTTTACGATTCTGAAAACCGGCCTGGGAGCTGGGAAAAGGACATATGAAAGGCCAAGCCTGCTCCGGGCGATGCTGATTCAGGCGGAGCAGGATCAAACGGATTGTATATGTAAACTTGAAAGTAATATAGATGACTGTACAGGAGAGGCTTTATCTTACGTAATGCAGAGACTCCTGGAGGCAGGCGCAAAAGATGTATATTTTACTCCAATTTATATGAAAAAGAACCGTCCTGCATATCAGATTAATGTAATCTGCGCAGAGGAAGATATCACAAAGTTGGAAGAGGTTATGTTCATGGAAACAACGACCATTGGAATCCGGAGGATGAAGATGGAGCGCTCAATCCTAAAACGTGAGCAAAAAGAGGTGGTGACTTCTCTGGGGCGGGCAACCGTAAAAATTTGTGCGCTTCCATCAGGAAAAAGGATATACCCGGAACATGATAGTGTGGCCGAGCTGAGCAGGAAAAGCGGACTTTCATGGCAGGAAGTTTACCGGTTGATTGTGAGGGAGTGCGATGGAGATGTATGAGGATGCACAGAACGTGTTGTTAGATAAAAGAAAAAAAGCTCTGTTTACGGCAATGGAAAAATATTGCAGGGAGGATACTGCCGTTGCATTTTCCGGCGGAGCGGACAGCAGCCTGCTTCTGAAGCTTGCATGCGAGTGTGCCACAAAGCAGGGAAATGAGGTTTATGCAGTAACGGTACAAACAGAACTTCACACACAAAATGATTTAATAATAGCTGAAAAAGTAGCAAAAGAAACTGGAGCATTTCATATAGTCCTTTATGTTAATGAACTTGAGGAAGCGGGAATAGAGAATAACCCCGAAAACAGATGCTATCTCTGTAAAAAGCTCCTCTTCACCAAAATACGTGAAGAAGTTTCCCGGCTGGGGGTGGGCAGCATACTGGAGGGGACGAATGCAGATGATCTTGGCATGTACCGGCCGGGTATCCGGGCAATCCGTGAATTAGGTATAAAAAGTCCGCTGGCAGAGGCAGGGCTGACGAAAGAAGAGGTACGCAGACTGGCAGCTGCTTACGGAATCTCTGTGGCAGAGCGTCCGGCATCTCCATGCATGGCGACACGTTTTCCCTATGGAACCAGACTGGACAGGGAGAAAATGAAAGCAGCGGAACTGGGGGAAGCGTACATCCGGTCTCTGGGATTTTACAATGTACGTCTGCGGGTTCATGAAGATGTTGCCCGCATTGAGGTGGATGAGGCGTCCCTGGGACAAGCGCTGCAGCACCATAAAGAGATTATGGAGTACATGAGGAAACTTGGGTATCGGTATGTTGCGCTGGATCTGGAAGGATTCCGTTCCGGCAGCATGGACGAGAAGCATATTGGTAAAAAGACAGAGGACGGTGACAATGACATAAGTAAGTAAAAAGTACGATATCCCGGCAGATACATTAGAACAGGGGTACTAAGCTTATGCGCATTATTTATAAAATTTCTTCGTATCTTGTAATTCCTTTCCTTATACGGCAGTGTTAAAGTGAAGACACAATGGGAGAGGAGGTAATAGCAATGATATTCAAAAATATGGAATTTCATAATGTGGAGGAAATTATAGAGTGCAGGAAGGGGTATGCCATGCAGCGTATTCCTTCTTTTGTATCGGAAAAATTAAATGAAGGAGCGCGAAACGGCTCCTGCCGCTTTACCACAGGGGTGGAAATCAGATTCAGGATGCAAAGTGATACTGTAAAAATAATGCTGTCCGCGGAGAAAGATATTGAGGCCCAGACTGCTTTTATTTATTATGGTTCCTTTCAGGGGGGATGGCAGAAGTCATCCGCTGCACTTACAGAGGATGGTACTACAATTGAAATTAAAAAGGCTGAAAATATAGAGCTGCTGAAAATGCTTACAGAGAAAAAAAGGCTGCCCTTCCATCCCGAAATCGTAAGGATCATACTGCCATACGGCACCTGCTATTTTAAAGAAATAATCGGAGATATACAGCCGCCGCAGAAAGCGGAACTGCCGCAAAGGACATATCTTGCCTATGGTTCTTCTATCACCCATGGAAGCCTGGCATTGTCTGCGCCCTGCTCCTATCCCTTTCAGATCGCCCGCAGGCTGGGTGCAGATTATCTGAATCTGGGATTTGCGGGAACTGCATTTTTGGAACAGGAGATGGCAGAGTACATTGTCAGCAGAAAAGACTGGGACTTTGCCTCTGTGGAACTGGGAATTAACATGACAGACGGCAGGTTTTCCACACGTTTTTTTGAGGATAGAGTGAAAAAATTTATCGAAATATTGGCTTCAGATTCAAGAAAAATATACTGCACAAATATCTTTGGAAACAATTATGTTGACAAAGAGCTTATAGAAGTTTACAGAGAAATAGTGAGAGAATACGCTTCTAAGAGGCTGATCTTTACGGACGGATTGGAATTATTAAACAGAGAGGAATTTATATCAGAGGACCTGGTACATCCTTCAGTGGAAGGATGTATGGAAATTGCAGAGAACTGGTCCCGCATTATGGCGGAAAGCTCTCTGCAGTAAGGCGCAGGGAAGACGGCTAAGATTAAGTTATTCTGAACGGTATCGGTATTCAGTCGGTGTTACGCCAACTTCTTTTTTAAATGTAGTACAGAAGCTGTGTTCGCTGTGAAAGCCGCAGCTGAATCCTATATTTTTTACCGTATCCCGGCTGCTTTTTAAGTAAAATTTTGCAAGGTTAATGCGTGATATCAGGATATATCTGTAAGGGGTATATCCTGTTTCTTCTTTAAACTTCCTTGTGAAATAGAATGGGCTCAGAGAAACACGGGCAGCAAGTGCATTCAGCGAGATGTCTTCGTCCAGGTGGCGGTGAATGTATTTCAATGAAATATCCATAAAATCAGATGCAGTTTTCTGCTTTTCCCGGCGCTCCTTTGAAAGTCCAAGAAGGGTGAGTATCTGGGAGATATCCTGGGAAATCAGCAGCTCATTGATGTTGTTCTTTTTTAAAAGCGTTTCATATAAACGGTTCCATATGGCTTCTAATTGGGCCGGACTATCCAGAAGTGTATAGAAGAATGGCATATCGTCTCTTAGATAGTCAAAAAAGGCGCGGCTGTTTCCGCCGTCAAAATGAATCCACTCCAGTTCCCACACTTCGGATGTCTGGTATAGATGGGGGCAGTAACAGTCCAGAAGGCATATCTCGCCGGGATGCAGCTCTCTGGTAATTCCGCCGGCATTTATGGTACCCTTCCCCCTCTTTGTGTACAGAAGCAGAAAACTGTCATAACTGGTTCTGTCAACTTTATACCCGGCGCTGCAGTAAAAATGCCCGATACATAAGGGATAATATAAAAAATCAGGAATACAGTTCATGGGCGTGTGAAAATAGATTGTGGAATTAGGGGAAACCCCTTCATTAAATGAATGGCTCATATGCTCTGCCTTTCTGTATTATGCTAGTGCACGATTAGGCTAAATCTCAATGTGGCATTAGAGGATTTGTTTTGCTAATTATAGGATCTGATTAAAAACTTGTCAAGATTATGCAGAGCAATTTTTTGATATAAATGGGCAAAGAAATCTAATGCCAGACGCGCAGGAACAGGGTAAGATAAAACGGTAAAGAAAACCGTGAAAACATTCCGCAGTACGGGATACCGGCAGGCGGGAGAAAAAAGGAGAGGTCGTATGCAAAGATATATGATTGATGGGAAAGATCGCATGATTTTGAGAGAATTGGCTAAAAAGCAGTATGAATACTCTCAGACTGAAAAAAATAAAAATAGAATCCGGGAGTGGACGGATCACAACTCACTGCAGGGGAAACGCCCCATGATTCATCTGGAGTTGTGGACGTTTGCGCAGGAAATCATCCCCCAGCGCCTGCAGTGCAAGGGCGAATTTGCCAGGGATGTAGAGACAAAGCTGTACTGCAATTTTTTGAACCAGGAATTGTTTGACGACGATCGTGTAACCCCGGATTATTATCCGCTGCCATACGATACCCATTTTACCTTATTCAATATTCCAATAAAAAAACACAACAGTGTGGGTTCTGTCGGGCACGAGTTCATATCGGTTGTGGAAGATCTGGAAGATGACTACGTGAAACTGCAGGCAACAGATTACGGGGTGGATATGGAGTCCACCATGCTGAAAAAGCAGGCGCTGGAGGAAGCCTTTGGAGATATCCTCCCTGTCAGGGTGCAGATGGACTGCCTTTACAGCGTGCCAACACAGATGATCGTTCATTTTATGAAGATGGAAAATATGATGTTCAATATCTATGACTATCCGGAACTTTTCAAAGAAATGATGAACCGTATTGCAGACGATACGCTTGCTTATTACCGGATGCTGGAAGAAAAGCATCTGATTTTGCCAACAACCGGAGGAGAGAGTCTGGGACAGGGCAGCTGGTGCTACAACCGTGAACTGCCGGGTGAAGAAGAAGCAAAAATACGTCCACTTACAACGCGGGACGTCTGGGGATTCATGGATTCCCAGGAGACTGTAGGGCTGTCACCGGAGATGTTTGAAGAGTTTATCTTCCCATGTTATAAGAAAATATCCGAACAATACGGCCTTCTGTCCTATGGATGCTGTGAACCGGTGGATCCGATCTGGGAAAACTGTATCTCAAAACTAGAGAATCTTAGAAAAGTGTCTATTTCTCCATGGTGTAACGAAGAATATATGGGAGAGCGGCTTAAAGGCAGCAAAACTATTTTCCATAGGAAGCCGTCCCCGAACTACCTTGGAGTGGGAACTGTGCTGGACGAGGAAGCAGTAAGAGAAAGTATACGGAAAACGATGAAGGCATCCGAAGGATGTAAACTAGAAATCACACAGAGAGATGTATATACAATAAATAACGATACAAAAAAAGCAAAACGATACGTGGATATTATTAAAGCGGAGGCGGGGCTTTAGAGGAAGGGAGGGCGCCTGTCCGGGCCGTGTCTCCTGTCGCAGCGGGAAACTTCCATGCCCCTTTTTCGCTGCGGTCCGTTTGCCTACTGCCACTAGATAAAAACTACACCGGATTGGAAGGCACCGGCGGCATTCACCGTGCAATTCTGATGAATTGCGCGGCTCAGGCCGCCTTAAACTCTGCTTCGGAAGCAGAGTTTAGCCTCCCAATCCGATGTGGTTTTTATCAAGTGAGACTAAGGCGCTCTCTATGCCTCCATAAAAGCACAGGGAAGTTCCCGCCCCATCTCCCGACAGGCGTCCCCAAAAAAGTATTTTCACCCCAAAAATTTGTATAGATTTTTGTTTGGTGGTATAATATGTTTTATGAATGTTTAAGGAGGTTTTTCATGAAGGTTTCGGAAAGAGTTGACAGTCTCCGCCGTTTGATGGAGGAGAATGGGATTGATGCATATGTGGTGCCGACTGCGGATTATCATCAGAGCGAGTATGTTGGGGAACATTTTAAGGCGAGGGCTTTTATGACCGGGTTTACCGGGTCGGCGGGAACTGCTGTGTTTACAAGGGATGAAGCGGGCTTATGGACAGATGGCAGGTATTTTATACAGGCAGAACAGCAGCTGGAAGGGACCGGTGTGGGGCTGCGCAGGATGGGGGAACCGGGTGTTCCCACTGTAGCGGACTATTTGAAGTCTGTTCTCCCGGAGAATGGTGTGATTGGGTTTGACGGTCGTACCGTCGGAGTTGATGAAGGACAAGTGTATGCCGATATTGCTGCGGACAAAGGCGGTAGTGTGGTTTATGACTGTGACCTTGTAGATACTGTCTGGGAGGACAGGCCGCCTCTTTCTGAAAAAGCAGCATTTATGCTGGATATTAAATATGCGGGAGAGACAGCTTCCTCTAAGCTTGAGCGGGTGAGGGGGGCAATGAAAGAGGCCGGGTCCAATGTCCATATTATTACCAGCCTGGATGATATCGGTTGGCTGCTCAATGTGAGAGGGGAAGATGTGGACTATTTTCCGCTTTTGCTTTCTTATGCGATCGTAAAGATGGATTCGGTGGAGCTTTATGCGGATGAGAGAAAGTTCAGTGATGAGATAAAGGCGGAACTTACCGGAAATGGGGTTTGCATACATGCATACAATGAAGTTTATGAGGCTGTAAAAAGGCTTGGCGACGGGGATGTGATACTGCTGGACCCAAAACGGATGAACTTTGCACTTTTTCATAATATTCCTAAGGGGGTAAAGACTGTAAAGCAGGAGAATCCTACAATCCTTATGAAAGCCGTCAAAAATGATACGGAAGTTAAGAATATCAGAAATGCCCACATTAAAGATGGCGTGGCGCATACGAAGTTTATGTACTGGCTGAAAAAGAATATCGGTAAGATGGAGATAACCGAGCTGAGTGCTTCCGATAAACTCAAAGAGTTCCGTGCGCAGCAGGAAGGATTTTTGTGGCCGAGCTTTGAACCAATCTGCGCTTACAAAGAACATGGTGCAATTGTACACTATACCTCATCGCCGGAGACAAATGTTGAACTGAAAGAGGGCGGCCTGTTTCTGACAGACACGGGCGGACATTATTATGAAGGATCTACGGATATCACGAGGACAGTGGCGCTGGGGGAGGTGAGCCAGGTTGAGAAGGATCATTTTACTACAGTTGCCGTCAGCATGCTGAATCTGGCCGATGCAAGATTCTTATATGGCTGCAGTGGAATGAATCTGGACTATGTAGCACGGGAACCGTTCTGGAGACAGAATCTTAATTTTAATCACGGGACCGGTCATGGCGTTGGATATCTCGGAAATATCCATGAGCCGCCGGCAGGTTTCCGCTGGCAGTTCCGGCCAAATGAGATCCAGCCTTTCGAGGAGAATATGATTATAACGGATGAACCGGGAATCTATATTGAAGGATCCCATGGCATCCGTACGGAGAATGAGCTTTTGGTGCGCAGGGGCGAGAAGAATGAGTATGGTCAGTTTATGTATTTCGAACCGGTTACATTTGTGCCGATCGATCTGGACGCTGTAAACCCGGCGCTCATGACGGAAAAGGAAAAAACGCTGCTCAATGATTATCATAAGAAGGTTTATGAGCTGATAGCCCCTCATCTGACAGAGAAAGAGCAGGATTGGTTAAAAGAATATACAAGAGCGATTTAACAGCAAAAGCCCTGCACGGAAGTAAAAACTGCCTGTGCGGGGCTGTGTTGTTACAATGAACTCCTCCTTGCAATCAAAATCCCAGTATTGTATAATCAGAATGTTAAATTATAAAACAAGTATATTCTGCCCAAATTGAATGAGAAAATGAGAAGAGGAACTGCCGTGAGTGAAAATAAGATAAGCACAAATGAGAATAGTACGAATGAACTGCTGCTTAGAATAGAAGAAAAGTATAAACGCCTCAGCAAAGGACAGAAAAGGCTGGCGGAATATGTATGCCAGAATTACGATAAAGCCGTCTTTCTGACTGCTGCAAAACTGGGGGATATTGTAGGCGTGAGTGAGTCCACGGTTGTCCGTTTTGCAACGCAGCTGGGATATAAGGGGTATCCGGGTTTTCAGAAAGCCCTGGAGGAGCTGGTGCGCAACAAGCTGAATTCTATTCAGAGGATGGAAGTGACCTACGGAAGAATCAGCCAGTCCGAGATTCTTGCTACCGTGCTGCAGTCGGATATAGAGAAGATCAAGCTGACGCTTGCGGGGATAGACCAGAAGGCGTTTGAACTTGCCATTGATACGATTCTGAAAGCAAAGAAGATTTATGTGATCGGGATACGGAGCTGTGCTCCTCTGGCTGCATTTTTGACGTTTTATCTGAATTTGATCTGTGACAATGTGACGGCAGTCAATACGAACAGTTTCAGTGAGATTTTCGAGCAGTTGATCCGGATCGATCAGAATGATGTAATCATAGGAATCAGTTTCCCACGGTATTCGATGCGTACATTAAAGGCGCTTGAATTTGCGAGTAACCGCAAAGCGAAGGTTATCACGCTGACGGACAGTATTCATTCTCCTATGAATCTCTATTCTTCCTGCAATCTGATCGCCAGGAGCGACATGGCCTCCATCGTGGATTCGCTGGTTGCACCGCTGAGCGTTGTGAATGCGCTCGTGGTTGCGCTCTGCATGAAAAAGCAGAAAGAAGTAGTTGCCACTCTCGAGACGCTGGAAAAAATATGGGACGAGTATCAGGTATACAGTGGTGATGAACTGAACCATGTCAGCAGTTCTATGCCGGGTGGAAAGGACACGGAAGGTAGTGGGGATGAGTAAAGTACTGATAATCGGCGGCGGCGCGGCAGGAATGCTGGCGGGTATATTTGCGGCCGGAAACGGACACGAGGTCCGCATATATGAAAAGAACGAGAAACTGGGGAAAAAGCTTTTTATTACAGGAAAGGGCAGATGCAACTTGACGAATGCCGGAGAGATGGAAACTCTTTTTTCTTCGGTTCGAAGCAATCCTAAGTTTTTATACAGTGGATTTTACAGTTTTACGAATGAGCAGGCAATCGAGTTTTTTGAAAATCTCGGGGTGAGAACAAAAGTGGAGCGTGGGAACCGGGTGTTTCCGGAATCGGACCATTCTTCTGATGTGATTTCTGCGATGAGCAGAGAGTTGAAGCGGCTGGGAGCCGGGATTTATCTGCACACGGAGGTGAAACAGGTACTGGCTGATGAGGGACATTTCACGGGTATCCGCCTTGCCGATGGTAAGACTGTATCGGCGGATGCGTGTATCATAGCGACGGGCGGGATCTCCTATCCTTCGACGGGATCTACCGGGGATGGATACCGGTTTGCGCGGGAAGCGGGGCACAAGGTAACTGCACTTTACCCGTCTCTTGTACCAATGGAAGTAAAGGAGGCATTTATCCCTGCACTTCAGGGATTGTCACTTCGGAATGTTAATGCCGTGATTTATGATGGGAAAAAGAAAGTTTATGAAGAATTCGGCGAAATGCTGTTTACCCATTTTGGCGTGAGCGGGCCGGTCATCATCAGTGCCAGCAGTGTGATAGGTAAACTTCTGGGAGAGAGGAAACTCCGGCTTTCCATTGACCTGAAGCCGGCATTGTCTGCAGAGCAGCTGGATCAGCGTGTGCTCAGAGATTTTGAAGAGAACAGGAATAAGCAGTTTAAGAATGCAGTAGATAAGCTGTTTCCGGCAAAATTAAAGCCGGTCATGATCGACAGGAGTGGCATCGACCCGGAAAAAAAGGTCAACGAGATCAGCCGGGAAGAAAGGCGTCAATTTGTTGCGTTGATCAAGGACTTTGATATGACGCTCACAGGACTGCGGGGGTACAATGAGGCGATTGTCACGAAAGGCGGCGTTGATGTCCGGCAGCTTGATCCTGGAACGATGGAGTCTAAACTCGTAAGCGGACTTTATTTTATCGGGGAAGTGGTTGATCTGGATGCACTGACCGGCGGGTTTAACCTGCAGATCGCATGGTCTACTGCCTATCTGGCGGGGAATGCGGTACGTTGACGAAAAAGGAAGGCATGGGGAGGAAAGAAAGAATGGGATATAATGTGGCAATTGACGGTCCGGCAGGGGCAGGCAAGAGCACGATTGCAAAACTTGTAGCTAAGAAAAAAGGGTATATCTACGTGGATACCGGAGCGATGTACAGGGCACTTGCACTCTGTTTTCTGGATGCAGGCATTGCACCCGGGGAGACACAGCGGATGATCAGTGCGTGTGAGGATGCAGTTGTAAGTATCAGATACGAGAACGGAGTACAGCAGGTCTATTTAAATGGAAGAAACGTGACTTCCAGAATCAGGGAAGAAGCCGTCGGCAACATGGCCTCTGTGAGTTCTGCAGTCCCACAGGTGAGAGCGAAACTTCTCGAGCTGCAGAGGGAATTGGCTGAGAGGGAAGATGTGATTATGGATGGCCGTGATATCGGCACGAACATTCTGCCCCATGCTGATGTTAAGATATATCTGACCGCGAGCGTAGCCACAAGGGCAAGGAGACGGTATGATGAGCTCCGGGAAAAGGGAGAAGAATGCGATTATGAAGAAATAGCCCGTGATATCCAGGAACGGGATGAAAGAGACATGAACCGGGAGACGGCGCCGCTGAAAAAAGCGGAGGATGCTGTCCTTATCGACAGTTCTGAGATGACAATCGAGGAAGTGGCTGCAGAGATTATACAATACTGCAGATAACAGGAAGGCGCCGGTTTCTTTTATATTTCTGCAGGAAGTATATGGAAAAGAAGAACGGAACACAGACATATTTGGAAAAGGAGCAGAGAAAAGATGAAAATAGTACGGGCGAAAACGGCCGGATTCTGCTTCGGTGTGAAGCGGGCCGTGGAAACGGTATACAATGAGCTTCAGGAGGAAGCGGGCAGCGGCCCTCGGATTTATACTTACGGTCCTATTATCCACAATGACGAAGTGGTGAAAGATATGGAGAAAAGAGGGGTGAAGGTGCTGCGGACAGAGGCGGAACTGGAATCTCTGACAGAGGGAACAGTCATCATACGCTCCCATGGCGTTCCGGAGTATATTTATAAAAAAATGGAAGAGCAGGGGCTTACGGTGATAGACGCAACCTGTCCCTTTGTCAAGAAAATTCATAATATTGTGCAAAGAGAGAGCAGGGCGGGCAGCTACATTGTAATTATCGGTAATCCGGAACATCCTGAAGTGCAGGGAATCAGGGGCTGGGCGGGAGATCATGTGACAGTGGTGCAGAACGAAAAGGATGCGTCCGACTTTGTTCCAAATCCGGGAATGAAGGTCTGCATTGTGGCGCAGACGACATTTAATTACAATAAATTTCAAGATTTAGTTGAAATTATCTCCGAAAAGAGTTATGATGTAAGTGTTTTAAATACAATCTGCAGTGCAACAAAGGAGCGTCAGAATGAAGCGGGGAGTATTGCAGAAGAGGTGGATGCTATGATCGTGATTGGTGACAAACATAGTTCCAACACCCAGAAGTTATTTGAAATATGCCAGAAAGCATGTAAAGATACGTACTATATACAGACACTTGACGATTTGGATTTGAATCAATTAGGGTCAGTGGAAACAGTAGGTATTACAGCAGGGGCATCCACGCCCAACAATATAATTGAGGAGGTTCAAAATAATGTCAGAATTATCTTTTGAACAAATGTTAGACGAGTCATTTAAAACAATTCACAACGGAGAGGTAGTTGAGGGTACGGTCATTGATGTAAAGCCAGATGAGATTATCCTGAATATCGGATATAAGGCAGACGGTATCATTTCAAAGAATGAATATTCAAACGACCAGTCAATTGACCTTACTACTGTGATTTCAGTAGGGGATCCTATGACTGTAAAAGTTCTCAAAGTAAATGACGGTGAAGGACAGGTATTACTGACTTATAAGAGACTTGCTGCAGAGAAGGGGAATGAGAGGCTGCGCGAAGCTTTCGAGAACAAAGAGGTTCTGAAGGCTACCGTCACTCAGATTCTTGGCGGTGGATTATGTGCAACAGTTGATGAAGCACGTGTATTCATACCGGCGAGCCTGGTATCTGATTCTTATGAGAAGGATTTAAGCAAATATGAAGGCCAGGAGATTGAGTTTGTGATCAGCGAATTCAATCCGAGGAGAAACCGCGTGATTGGTGATAGAAGGCAGCTGCTCGTGGCAGAGAGGGCAGAGAAGCAGAAAGAGTTGTTTGCGAAGCTGCGCGTTGGAGATACAATCGAAGGAACAGTTAAGAATGTAACAGATTTTGGTGCATTTATTGATCTGGGAGGAGTAGACGGATTGTTACATATTTCCGAGATGTCCTGGGGAAGAGTAGAGAATCCGAAGAAAGTCTTCCAGGTTGGAGATGTTGTAAAAGTTCTGGTTAAAGATATCAATGATACAAAGGTTGCGCTCAGCCTGAAGTTCCCGGAGACGAATCCGTGGGCACATGCGGCAGAGGATTTTGCCGTAGGTACGGTTATCAATGGAAGAGTGGCACGTATGACAGACTTTGGCGCTTTTGTTGAACTTGCACCTGGAGTTGATGCACTTCTTCATGTTTCCCAGATTTCCAGGGCACACGTTGAGAAGCCTTCCGATGTTCTTTCGATCGGACAGGAGATTACAGCCAAGATCGTAGACCTGAATGAGACTGATAAAAAGATCAGCCTGAGTATGAAAGCGCTGGAGCCGGATGCACAGGAAGCTGATGCAACAGAAGAGTAAGAATACCATATGTGCATGCGCAGCAGTATTTAGAGCAGGTACGGAAATGGTATACCCTAAGGGCACCCCGTAACTCATGCCCTGCGGGTGGATCTGCAGCCTAGCTGCAGAATAATGTATAAGAAAAGGATAGGGGCTTAGAAAGTCTCTATCCTTATTGTATAAGGATTTATTGCCGACACAGGTGTATGGGGTCAGGATTTCATTGTAAAAACGGGAATCCTGATCCCATTGAAGTTTATGACATGTGTTAAAAAAACGTCAAAATATATGCATTTTGTGTTTTTATAGGCGGTTATTTATTATATTTACTGGATTTTGCATACAATTTCTAGTACAATACAATTATTGCGAAAAAAGAAAGGAAGGTAGTAAAGAATGGGACTTTTAACTTTTAAGGGCGGAATCCATCCAAACGATGGTAAAAGCCTGGCAAAAGATCAGGCAATTGCTGAAGTACTGCCTAAAGGCGACTTGGTATATCCGCTTTCACAGCATATCGGTGCCCCTGCAAGTCCAATAGTTCAGAAGGGGGATCATGTGTTAAAAGGCCAGAAGATCGCTGAGGCCGGGGGATTTGTGTCGGCGCCGGTCTATGCATCTGTATCGGGCACAGTCAAAGGGCTGGAAAAGCATTTCAATCCTACGGGAAGCCTGGTCGATTGTATTGTGATTGAAAACGACGGAGAATACGAGGAAGCGGAGCGCAGCCCGGTGAAACCTCTTGAGGAGATGTCGGGAGAAGAGATCATCGGCATGATCGGAGAGGCAGGAATTGTCGGTATGGGCGGGGCCGGTTTTCCTACCAGAGTTAAGCTTTCACCAAAAGAACCGGAGAAGATTGATTTTATTATAGCAAACTGTGCGGAATGCGAGCCTTACATCACCGCAGACTACCGCAGGATGCTGGAGAATACCGAAGAACTTGTGAGCGGTATGAGAATCGTTCTCTCCCTGTTTGATAATGCCAGGGGGATCTTTGGTGTAGAAGATAACAAAAAGGATTGTATAGAAAAGCTTAGAGAAGCGGTGAAAGATGAGCCGCGAATGGAAGTGAAGGTGCTTCAGACGAAGTATCCGCAGGGCGCGGAGCGCCAGCTGATCTACGCAGTTACGAAACGAGCCATCAATTCTTCTATGCTGCCTGCGGATGCGGGATGTATTGTGGATAATGTGGAGACGCTGATTGGCATACATTATGCGGTTGCCAAAGGGCGTCCTCTGACGGAACGTGTAGTGACTGTGAGCGGGGATGCGGTAACGAGTCCTGGGAACTTTCTCGTACAGCTCGGAACAAACCAACAGGAGCTTGTTGAAGCAGCGGGCGGTTTCAAGACAGAACCGCAGAAGCTGATTTCAGGCGGCCCGATGATGGGATTCGCCATGATGACACTGGATACTCCCGTAACTAAGACGTCTTCTTCTATTCTTGCATTCACGGAAGATATTGTTGCCAAGTCCAAGACAACTGCCTGTATTAACTGTGGACGGTGCGTGGAAGTATGTCCAAGCCGGATCATTCCCTCCAGGCTGGCGGATTATGCTGAACGGTTTGATGAAGAGACATTTACAGCGCAGAACGGACTGGAATGCGTGGAATGTGGTTCCTGCAGCTATGTTTGTCCGGCAAAGCGGCCGCTGAAACAATCCATAGGGTCAATGCGTAAGATTGCCCTGGCAAACAGAAAGAAAAAATAACAGAGAGGTGAATAAAAGTGAACGAGAATTATAACATATCATCTTCACCGCATATACGGGCTAAAGTAACCAGCGGCAATATTATGCTGATGGTTGTCATAGCGCTGCTGCCGGCTACAATCTTTGGGATTTATAATTTCAGGCATGAAAATGCATGGCTCCTGGTGGTGGTAACTACAGTATCTGCGGTGCTGGCTGAATACATATATGAGAAGCTGATGCATAAGCCGGTTACGATTAAAGACTGGAGTGCAGTTGTTACAGGACTGCTGCTCGCTCTGAACCTTCCGCCGACGCTTCCGCTGTGGATGGGTGCGCTTGGATCTGTATTTGCAATTATTGTGGTGAAACAGCTGTTTGGAGGACTGGGACAGAACTTCATGAACCCGGCTTTGGGGGCAAGGTGTTTCCTGCTTATATCCTTTACCGGGCGCATGACTTATTTTGTATATGACGGGGTGACCGGGGCGACTCCTCTTGCGGAACTGAAAGCAGGGGAGACGGTGAATACCATGAACATGCTGATCGGAAATATCCGCGGTACAATCGGTGAGACTTCCGTTCTAGCGATCATGCTGGGCGCAATGTTCCTGCTTCTGATCGGGGTGATTGACCTGAGAATTCCGGGTACATACATCGTTACATTTGTGATTTTTATTACCATATTCGGCGGGCATGGCTTTGATCCGCAGTATATTACGGCGCATCTGTGCGGGGGCGGCCTGATGCTGGGGGCCTGGTTCATGGCTACAGATTATGTAACCTCGCCCATTACAAAGCGGGGGCAGATTGTATATGGTATCTGCCTGGGCCTGCTGACCGGGCTGTTCCGGTTGTTTGGAGGCTCTGCAGAAGGGGTATCTTACGCGATTATCATCAGTAACCTTTTAGTGCCCCTGATTGAAAAGGTTACTCTTCCAAAACCATTTGGTAAAGGAGGAGAAAAATAATGAATAAAATTGTCAAGAACACTTTAATACTTACAGTGATTACACTGGTTGCAGGCATACTGCTGGGGCTTGTATATGAGGTGACAAAAGAGCCGATCGCAACGGCCCAGGAGAATGCCAAGCAGGAAGCGTACAAGACGGTTCTTGCGGATGCGGTTTCTTTTGAAGACTATACGGAGTTTGATGAGAGTGAGGCAGCCGCAGCCTTAAAAGAAGGCGGTTACGAGAGCGATGATATTACAGAAGTGGCCGTTGCATTAGACGAGAGCGGTGCAACCATGGGATATGTCATTACGGTAACTTCACACGAAGGCTACGGCGGGGATATTAAGCTTTCTGTCGGTATTTTAAGTGATGGAACCGTAAAAGGTATCGAAACGCTTACGATCACTGAGACGGCCGGCCTTGGAATGAAAGCAGCGGAACCGGAATTCAAGGATCAGTTCAAAGATAAGCAGGTAGAGAAGTTCTCTTATACAAAGACAGGAGAAGAGGGCGATGATAAGATTGACGCTTTGAGCGGCGCAACGATTACGACCAATGCGGTGACCAATGCGGTTGACTCTGCCCTGGTATATTTTCAGAGTGTGTTAGGAGGTAGTGTCAATGAATAAAAATACGGAAAGACTGTATAATGGTCTGGTTAAAGAGAATCCTACCTTCGTATTAATGCTGGGAATGTGTCCCACGCTGGCGGTTACAACTTCGGCTATAAACGGGATTGGCATGGGCCTCTCCACAACTGTCGTGCTTGTGTTATCCAATATGCTGATATCCATGCTGCGTAAGATCATCCCGGATTCCGTCAGAATGCCGGCATTCATTGTTGTTGTGGCTTCTTTTGTAACAATGGTCCAGTTTCTGCTGGAAGGTTTTGTCCCAAGTCTGTATGATTCTCTGGGAATTTACATTCCTTTGATTGTCGTTAACTGTATTATTCTGGGAAGAGCGGAGAGTTACGCTTCGAAAAATCCTGTGCTTCCATCCATATTTGACGGGATCGGAATGGGGCTTGGCTTTACTGTAGGCCTTACGGCGATTGGGATTGTGAGAGAGCTTGTCGGATCCGGAAAGATTTTTGACTATCAGATTCTGCCGGACTCTTATGAGCCGATTACTATCTTTATCCTGGCACCGGGTGCTTTCTTTGTTCTGGCACTCCTAACGGCGCTTCAGAACAAGGTTAAGAAAAAAGCAGCAGCTAAGGGGGATCCGATCGCTGAAAAGATCGGATGCGGTTCGGGATGTGCCACATGCGGGAAGAAAGAAACCTGCGGCGGAAGTATGTTTATGGATGTGCGCCCGGAACCGAAAAAAGCAGGAAAGAATGGGAATGAATAGGAGGGGAATGAGATGAAAGAATTACTTTTAATTGCAGTTGGTGCTGCATTTGTGAATAACGTCGTGCTCAGTCAGTTTCTCGGAATCTGTCCGTTCCTCGGTGTTTCTAAAAACGTAAAAACTGCAGGCGGCATGGGCGGCGCTGTTATCTTTGTTATAACTATTGCGTCGTTTGTCACAAGCCTGATCTACAAGTTCATTCTTGTACCGACACATTTTGAGTATTTGCAGACAATTGTGTTTATACTTGTCATAGCAGCATTAGTTCAGTTTGTAGAAATGTTCCTGAAAAAGGCAATGCCGCCGCTGTATAATTCATTGGGCGTCTATCTGCCGCTGATTACGACAAACTGTGCGGTGCTTGGTGTTGCGCTGACAAATGTGACGAAGTCTTACAGCATTCTGGAAGGCGTCATTAATGGGCTGGCAACGGCCTTTGGGTTCCTTGTGTCAATCGTTCTTATGGCAGGAATCCGCGAGAAAATCGAACATAACGACATTTCAGAATCATTTCAGGGAACTCCGATTGTCCTGGTTACGGCGGGACTGATGGCAATTGCATTTTTCGGATTTTCAGGTTTGATTTAGGAGGGAAGGAACATGAGTATATCAGGAATATTAATAGCTGCGGCGATTGTCGGCGGAACCGGATTATTCATCGGCATCTTCCTGGGGATATCCGGAAAGAAGTTTGCCGTAGAGGTAGATGAGAGGGAAGAGGCGGTCTTAGGCGTTCTTCCCGGCAATAACTGCGGAGGATGCGGTTTTGCCGGCTGTTCGGGCCTGGCTGCGGCCATTGTAAAAGGTGAAGCGGAAGTCGGCGCATGTCCGGTCGGGGGATCACCGGTTGCAGCACAGATCGGCGAGATTATGGGAGTTGCTGCGGGGGATCAGGAACGGCAGGTCGCATTTGTGAAGTGTGCCGGTACGTGCGAAAAAGCACAGGATCAGTATAAGTACCAGGGAATTGAAGACTGTATTATGGTAAATATGATGCAGGACGGCGGCCCAAAGGGATGTTCCTATGGGTGTCTGGGATTTGGAACCTGTGTAAAGGCATGCCCCTTCGATGCAATCCATATTATTGATGGAATAGCCGTGGTAGATAAGGAAAAATGCAAGGCCTGCGGTAAATGTATCGCAGCCTGCCCGAAACATCTGATCGAACTGATCCCATATGACCAGAAGACGTTTGTGCAGTGTAATTCTAACGCAAAAGGAAAGGCATTGATGGATGTCTGCCTGGTAGGCTGTATCGGATGCCGCCTATGCGAAAAGAACTGTGAGACCAATGCGATTACGGTTACAAACTTCCTGGCCCATATCGATGCGTCCAAGTGCACTAACTGCGGCATATGTGCAGATAAATGTCCGCGGAAAATAATTATACCCAGAAAGATACCACTTACATCATAGTACATAATGGCGTGATGCCAGAAGCCGCTTTGAGGAATTGAAATACAAATAACTGGGATGCGGTGTCAGCCTGAAGCCGCCTCAAAAAATGAAAACCAGCATAACGAACACCGACGGCAGCTCCGGGAATGCAGAGTGCATTTACGGGAGAGATGCCGAATTCCGGGTTTACAGTCCCGGAAGTGGTTCTTATGCTGGCTTTTGCTATACCTATGAGCTGGATAGGGGAGGCTTGGGGAATTCAGTTAATCTGCATAATGCAGCGTGTAGTCGTCGGTTACGAAGATGGCCCGGACATTGTCCAGCGATTCTATCAAGGCGGATCCTTTGTCCAGCCCGAGCCCGAAACAGGCTGTGCTCAAGGCATCACCGTCCACCGAGGAGCCGGAGATGATTGTGACCTGAAGGAGCTGGTTATCGTAGGGATAGCCGGTGGCGGGATCCAGCAGGTGGTGATAGATTTTACCGTCTTTCTCGAAATACCTTTCATAGGTGCCGGAGGAGACCACAGACTGCCCGTTGATTTCTACGGTCGTGATGGCCTCGTTTGTCTCAGCGAAGGGTTTCTGGATTCCGATATGGAAGGGCTGCCCGTTATACCTGCCGCCGACTGCAACGATGTTGCCGCCGAGACTGATAAGTGCGTGCTCAATCTCCTGCTCTGTAAGATAGGCTTTTAGCTCGTCTGCAATGAAACCTTTGGCGATACCGCCCAGGTCAATCGCAGCCTCAGGGTCTGTCAGGGTGACCGTATTTTTGTCCAGAATGACATTCTTATAGTTCACATGGCTTCTGGCTTTCTCTATGGAATCCTGATCCGGGATATTTCCGGGATTATTTTTCACATCCCAAAGCTCACTCAAAGGGGCTATGGTGATATCAAACCGGCCTTCCGAGAGCCTTCCGTAATACAGTCCCTTTTCCAGCAGTTCGGCTGTTTCGGGGTCTACTTCCACGGGAGCACCCTGTGCGGCGTTAATTTTGGAGACGTCGCTTGTCTCAATGGTTCGGCTGAAAAGGTTTTCGTAACGGGTACACATTTCTTTGCAGTGCTCCAGTATGGATTCATCCGTGGTTCCCCAGACCTCCACGGATATGACGGTGTCAAAGTACATGCCGGTCATCTTGATCGAGCTGTCGGCACGGGGAACTTTGCTGCAGCCGGCAGCTGTAAGCAGGATGGCTGCGGTTAGAAGAAGTGAAAGGGTACGTTTCAGCATGGCTTGTTTCATAGGATTCCTCTTTCGGATGTATTTAAGGACCTGCCCTGCAGGACGGTTTCCATTTGGATTATTATAACCATTTTCAGGAAGAATTACAATCGAACATGTGGTTGCATTCTAAAAGTCGGTGTGCTATGATAGTGGCTGGAGGCGGATATGAAAAAAAATGATTTTTTATTAATCGGACTCATTTTACTCATCGCAGTTTCTGTGATGGGTTATCATTATCTGAAGGAAGACAGTGGCATGGGAAAAGCAGTGATCAGGGTTGACGGCGAACTATATGGGGAATATGATTTGTCAAAAGACCAGACCATAGATATACAGGGGACTAACACCCTCGAGATTCTTGACGGTAAAGCCAGGATGTCCTTCGCAGACTGCCCGGATAAACTATGTGTGCATCAGAAGGCAGTCTCAAGGGACGGGGAGAGCATCATATGCCTGCCCAATAAGGTCGTAGTATCCATCGAAGGCGGGGAAGACCGTGAAATGGATGCGGTGGCAAATTAGTGGTGTCAGAGTCCAAGTATACAGGAGGAAGAGGCATGAAGAACAGAGCTGCTTATTTTGGAGTGTTTACGGCGCTTGCCCTTATATTCAGCTATGTGGAGATGCTGATTCCGATACAATTCGGAATTCCGGGGATTAAGCTGGGGCTGGCGAACCTGCTGATCGTTATCATGCTGTATAAGTGCGGTGCAAAAGAGGCTCTGCTGCTTTCCGTAGTCCGGATCGTGCTGGCGGGTTTTATATTTGGCAATATGTTCAGCATTATATACAGTCTGGCAGGGGGTGTTTTAAGTCTGGCGGTAATGACGGTATTAAAAAACAGGGGATCCTTCAGTGTAACAGGAGTCAGCATCGCCGGAGGCGTGTTTCATAATATCGGACAGCTTTTCATAGCGATGGTGGTTGTGGAGACATTTAAAGTTGGTTATTATCTGCCTGTGCTGTTGATTGCCGGCGTCATTACGGGAGCACTGATCGGGCTGATCTCAGGTGAAGTGCTCAAAAGGCTGAAAAACATGACATTGATGTAAAAAGGAATCTTGTATTATGAACCTAGTACAGCATTGCATTATTAATTCAGCAATACTGTACTAGAGAAAAGGGGAAAACGATGATTTCATATATTCGCGGCGAACTTGCTGCTGTGGAGACGGAAAAAGTAATAGTGGATGTGGGCGGTGTTGGATACGGCATTTATATGCCCGGACAGGCTATGGGGCTGCTGCCTCAGCCGGGAAATGAAGTAAAGATCCACACCTATCTGAACGTGCGGGAGGATGCGATGCAGCTGTTTGGCTTCCTGACCAGGGATGATCTTGAAGTTTTTAAGCTCGTGATCGGCGTAAGCGGAATCGGCCCCAAGGGCGGCCTGAGCATCCTTTCCCATCTGACACCGGACGACCTGCGGTTTGCAGTGCTGTCGGGAGATGTGAAGGCAATCTCAGCGGCGCCGGGAATCGGGAAGAAGACAGCGGAAAAGCTGATCATAGAGTTGAAGGATAAACTCAACATTGAAGATGTGCTTACGCATGCGGCGGACAGCAGCGCGGCCGCGGTTCCTGTCAATAACGGCGGAATCCAGTCCGAAGCGGTTCAGGCTCTGGTGGCACTGGGATATGGAAGCACGGAAAGCCTGCGCGCAGTCAAACAGGTAGAGCTGGACAATGCAACCGTGGAGGATGTGCTGAAGGAAGCCTTGAAAAAAATGCTTTAATTTCATGACAGAGGGAAAGTATGGGAAAACGAATCATAACAACGGAAAATCTGGAAGAGGATGTAAAGATAGAGAGCAGCCTGAGGCCTCAGCATCTGGAAGATTATATTGGGCAGGAAAAAGCGAAAGAAACGTTGAAAATCTACATAAAAGCAGCAAGGGAGAGGCATGAGGCCCTGGATCATGTGCTGTTCTACGGCCCGCCCGGACTGGGCAAGACGACCCTGGCCGGGATTATTGCCAATGAAATGGGTGTGAATATAAAGATTACTTCGGGCCCGGCAATTGAAAAGCCGGGGGAGATGGCGGCTATTCTGAATAATCTGCAGGAGAATGACGTTCTGTTTGTGGATGAGATCCACCGGCTGAACCGGCAGGTGGAGGAAGTGCTGTATCCCGCCATGGAGGACTATGCAATAGATATCATGATCGGAAAAGGGGCAACGGCCCGTTCCATCCGGCTGGATCTGCCCAAGTTCACATTGGTTGGCGCAACAACCCGGGCGGGTATGCTGACGGCGCCCCTGCGGGACCGGTTCGGGGTTGTCAATCATCTGGAATTCTATACGGAACAGGAGCTGAAGACGATTATCATGCGGTCTGCCCAGGTATTGGGTGTGGAGATCGACGGGAACGGAGCATTGGAGCTGGCCAAGCGCTCCAGGGGGACGCCGAGACTGGCAAACCGTCTTCTCAAGCGTGTCAGGGATTTTGCACAGGTGAAGTACGATGGAGTTATTACCGAAGCAGTGGCCAATTATGCACTGGATCTGCTGGACGTGGACAAGTACGGGCTGGACCACATTGACAGGACTATCCTGCTGACGATGATCGAGAAGTTTCAGGGAGGCCCTGTGGGACTGGACACATTGTCTGCATCTATATCCGAAGATGCAGGGACACTGGAAGACGTTTACGAACCGTACCTGTTGAAAAGTGGATTTATCCAGCGGACACCCAGGGGAAGGGTGGCGACGGATCTGGCCTACACGCACCTGGGAATACCGCTTTCAGACTGAGAAACCTGCCTAATGCGGCTGATGAAATAGGAAATAACTTGAAAAAATGGTTGGTTTTTGTATTCATATAGTTTATAATAACAGGTAAGAAACGCGAGGAGGGTTACTGCTTACAGGCAAAGCCTGTAAACAGTAACGCCGCCTGTCCATTTTAGGCCGCCTTTGGCGAGGGACAGGCTCATCGGCTGTTTTACGTTGTCGCTCCCAGCCTATCAGCGTAGTGACAGGCTGGGGAGTGAACAGTAACTGAGGAGGATGCTATGAGTTCAGCAAAACATTTTACAGAAGTTTTAATTGGAGGAAAGGTCTACACATTAAGCGGATTTGAAGGCGAAGAATATCTTCAAAAAGTTTCTTCCTATCTGAACCATAAGATTACAGAATGTGCCAACAGCGAAGGGTTCCGTAAACAAAGCGCCGATACCCGGAACGTGCTCCTTGCCCTGAATATCGCAGACGACTATTTTAAGGCGAAAAAACAGGGTGATTCCCTTGAAAGTGATATTGAACTAAAAGACAAAGAGATGTACGACCTGAAGCACGAATTGATATCTGTTCAGATTAAGCTGGAGAACGCTGAGAAGGAACTGGCTAAGATGAAGGAAGAGAATAACGATCTGCAGATGCAGATTGTAAAATTAGAAACTGAGATGAAGAATCGCAGAAAATAAGAGTAGGCTGTCATTGGACAGCTTATTTCATTTATCCCAGGCGGAGGAACATCATTGACACAAGACAGAAAAGGAAGCAAAAAAATAGAGATACTGGCGCCGGCGGGGTCTTATGGGAGCTTTATGGCGGCTGTAACGGCAGGGGCGGATGCAGTGTATGCAGGCGGCCCTCGTTTTGGTGCAAGGGCTTTTGCGGATAATTTTACGGAGGAGCAGCTCCTTTCTGCCATTGATTATGCACATCTTCATGGCAGAAAGTTCTATCTGACGGTGAATACTCTTTTAAAGGATGCCGAGCTTGAAGAACTGCACGAATATCTGGACCCGCTTTACCGGCAGGGGCTGGATGCAGTGATTGTACAGGATATAGGCGTGCTTTCATTTGTTAGAGAGCATTTTCCGGAAATGGATATCCACGCCAGCACACAAATGACAGTCACAAATGCAGAGGGCGCTCTGTTTTTAAAAGAGCAGGGTGTGGTGCGTGTTGTGCCTGCAAGAGAGCTCGCTCTGGAAGAAGTGTACGATATTGTAGAGCAGACCGGCCTTGAGATGGAGTGTTTTGTCCATGGGGCACTCTGTTACTGCTACTCGGGGCAGTGCCTGCTGAGCAGCCTGCTTGGAGGACGCAGCGGAAACAGAGGGCAGTGTGCGCAGCCGTGCAGGCTCCCCTATACTGTGGATGGAAAAAAAGAGTACACTCTGAGCTTGAAGGATATCTGCACACTGGAATTGATACCGGAATTGGTGGATGCGGGGATCGATTCCTTCAAGATCGAGGGGAGAATGAAAAAGCCGGAGTACGTAGCGCTTGTTACGGCCATGTACCGCAAATATACGGATATGTATCTCCAAAAAGGCAGGAAGGGTTTTACTGTCTCTCCCGAGGATCTGGAGATGCTGATGGATATCTATAACCGGGGAGGTTTCAGTCAGGGATATTACAGACAGCATAACGGACGGAATATGCTTTCTCCGGATCGTCCGAATCATGCCGGTGTGCCCGCAGTGCGGGTCATTGCGCAGAAAGGGCGTGAGATTGCCGTAGAGGCGCTGACGGATATTCACAAAGGAGATATTCTGGAGCTGGAAGGTGAAAACGCCGGAGAGAGCGGCAGGACTTTGAGGGCCAAAGCTGATGCGGACCGACTGAAATGGTACACTTTCGGAACGGCGGTTCCGGCAGGCGGCAGATCGAAGATTCTGGCACCACGAAAAATGACAATGAAAAAGGGAACTATATTATGTCGGATCCGAAACCTTGAGTTGCTGGAGCGTATAAAAAAAAGATATATAGACAGAGCTGCGCAGGAGACCGTACACGGAAGTTTTCGGGCTGCCGTTCAGGAGCCTGCGGTTTTGACGCTTGAGTTCCGGGGGATCACGGTTTCGGCGGAGACAGAAGAGCGGACAGAAGCTGCTAAGAATCAGCCGTTGGATGAAGAGAGAATCAAGAAGCAGCTTATGAAGACCGGTAATACTGAATTTGTTTTCGAATCCCTGGAAGTTACAACGGATGGCCATGTATTTCTGCCAATGCAGAGACTGAACGAACTCAGACGCAGGGCGCTGGAACTTTTGGCAGAAGCCATTTGTAATCAGTATAGAAGAAACGGCGGTATGCCGGAACAAGGACGAAAGAGGCAGGATCCTAAACGAATGGCGGGGGAAAAGCAGGCGCCCTATCTCTCCGTATTAACGGAATCGGAAGAACAGACGGCAGTGGCAGCCGCGTGTCCGGAAGTCTTCCGGATTTACCTGGACAGCAGTTCCGGGACGGATTTTATAAATAACAGCAGTTATAAAGAAATATCCCGGGAGGCAAAAGGACGGGGGAAAGAGCTGTTTCTTGCAATGCCTCATATATTCAGAGAGACGGCGGTGTCCTATTATACGGAAAATATGGGGATACTGGCAGAGTTTGACGGATTTTTAGTCCGCAATTATGAAAGTTTTCATTTTTTGCGGAAACATAGATTTGACAAGAAGATCATATTGGACCATAATCTATATGTATTCAATCAGTCCGCGAAGGAGTTCTGGAGCAGCTGCGGCGTAGAGAGTATTACGGCCCCGGTGGAATTAAACAGGGCGGAGCTGGCGCGTCTGGGAATCGAAGAAGCCGAGCTTTTGGTCTATGGACGGCTGCCGGTCATGGTGTCTGCACAATGTATCGTAAAAAGCACGTCGGGATGTACGAATACACCCGGCATTACGGTGATCAAAGACAGGTATCAGAAAGAATTTCCTGTAAATAGATGCTGCAGATTCTGTTATAATGTAATATACAATACAAAACCGGTCTTTCTTTTGGATCAAAAGGAAGAGATCTGCGGGCTCTCTCCGGCAGGGCTGCGCCTCATGTTTACACAGGAGAGCGGGCAGGAAGCCCGGATGATCCTGGATATGTACAGAGACATATACTGCAGCGGCAGGCAGGTCCGTACAGAGGGCATGGCTTTTACCAGAGGACATTTTAAACGAGGAATAACATAAAGCAGGTGAAAAAGTGGTTAATATTGTAGTAGAATTATCGAAGTATATAATGATTATACTGATGGCAGTGTATACATTTTCCTGTTTTTCCATATTCGCCCAAGTGTATGAGGAAGACAAAAAATGGATATTAATCAGGCAGAATGTGCTGATGTTCCTAATACAGTTTACTGCCTACCTTGTCATGTATCTGCAGACGAAGGAAAAGAAGCTGATCTTTTTCTACGGGGCACAGGTCGTGCTTTTGATCGCAGTACTTGTACTTTACCGGGTGCTTTATCCGAAAGTATCCCGGCTGATTGTCAATAATATGTGTATGCTGCTGAGTATCGGTTTCATCATGATTACGAGACTGACGTATGCTAAGGCAGTGAAGCAGTTCGTTTTTGCCGTGGTGGGCACGGTCATTGGGCTGTTTGTGCCGGTGCTGATACGGAAACTGAAGTTTTTGAAGGACTGGACTTATATCTATGCCGGAGTTGGGATTCTGGCCCTGGGCGCGGTTGCTGTGCTGGGGCAGCTCTCCGACGGTGCAAAGCTGGGCTTCACCATTGCGGGATTTGGAATCCAGCCCTCGGAATTCGTAAAGATTTTATTTGTATTTTACGTGGCGGCAAGCCTGAACAAGTCTACGGAGTTTAAGAATGTGGTGATTACGACGGCTGTGGCCGGGCTGCATGTGCTGATTCTGGTTCTGTCTACGGACCTGGGCGCCGCCCTGATTATGTTTGTGGTGTATCTGGTTATGCTTTATGTGGCAACAAGGCAGCCTCTTTATGCGCTGGCCGGGATCGGTGGAGGCAGTGCAGCCGCGGTGCTGGCATACCACCTTTTTTATCATATCCAGGTCAGGGTCTCTGCCTGGAAGGATCCCTTTGCTTCATACAGTGAGGGGGGATACCAGGTCGCGCAGTCCCTGTTCGCAATCGGGACGGGAAGCTGGTTTGGCATGGGCCTGTACCAGGGGCTTCCGGACAGCATCCCCGTAGCGGAGGAGGATTTTATATTCTCAGCCATCTCAGAAGAAATGGGGCTGATATTTGCACTATGCCTTGTTCTGGTATGCGTCAGCTGTTATGTAATGTTCCTGAACATTGCCATGGCGATCCGCAACCAGTTCTATAAACTGATAGCTCTGGGCCTTGGAACCTGCTATATTTTCCAGGTGTTCCTTACAATCGGCGGTGTGACTAAGTTTATTCCTTCCACGGGAGTTACACTGCCTCTGATCAGCTATGGAGGCAGTTCCATGCTGAGCACAATGATTATGTTTGGAATCATACAGGGCTTGTATATTTTAAGAGAAGACGAGGAAGAGATTATTGAGAAGAGAAGAGAGAGAGAATTACGAAGAAGTGAACAGCCAGGAAAGGCGCCGCGGAAAAAACAGCCGGGCAAAAAACCAGCGTTCGAAGAAGTTCCGAAACAAAGAGTTCGCTAGGGTCACGTACTTGTTTGTCGCTCTGTTTCTTGCCTTAATGGCCTATATGGTATATTTTAATATCGTTCGTGCCAAGACTATTGTAAACAGCCCGTATAATGAGCGGCAGGACGCATTTGCGGACCGGGTAATCCGCGGGAATATTGTAGATAAAAACGGAAATGTGCTGGCGGAGACGAACGTAGCAGAGGACGGGACAGAAGTGCGCAATTACCCTTATGGCGCAGCTTTTGCCCATGTCGTTGGGTACAGCTTTCCGTCAACCGGGAAGAGCGGGCTGGAATCCGTTGAGAACTTTGAACTGCTTACCTCGAATGCCTTTTTTCCGCAGAAGCTGATGAATGAATTCAAAGACGAAAAGAATATGGGAGATACTGTAGTCACAACCCTTGACGCAGATCTCCAGCAGGCTGCCTACAATGCACTTGGTGGTAATAAAGGGGCCGTGGTGGTGATGGAAGCAAGTACAGGGAAGATCCTGACCATGGTATCCGGGCCAACTTATGACCCCAACAGCGTGGCGGCAGACTGGGAAGCACTGAATGCAGACGACAGTGAAAGTCCGCTGCTGAACCGCGCTACACAGGGGCAGTATGCGCCGGGGTCCACATTTAAAGTGGTAACCGCACTGGAATACATCAGGGAGCACAGTGATTATGCAAATTACAGCTACGATTGTGCCGGTGAGATCACCGCAGAGGGAGTTACGATCCACTGCTTTGACAGTACAGTGCACGGCCTGCAGGATCTGAGAAGCTCCATGGCCAATTCCTGTAATTCCTCTTTTGCTAATATCGGTCTCTCTCTAAACAAGGCGTCTTACAGGGAAACTGCGGAGGAACTTCTATTTAATAAGAAGCTTCCGTCTGTTCTGGATTACTCGAAGGGGTCTTTCAGAATTAATGAGAATTCCAGCGGTGCGGAAATGATGATGACCGCCATGGGGCAGGGCGAGACACTGGTCAGCCCATACCATATGGCATTGATTGCTGCGGCAATTGCAAACGGCGGCACTCTGATGGAACCATATCTTGTGGAGAAGGTCACCAATGCAAACGGAGCAGAAATCAGGAAAAATGTTCCGAAGAGCTATAAAAGGCTGATGACTTCCGATGAGGCATCCCAGTTAAAGGATTATATGAAGGCCGTTGTAGACGAGGGTACAGCAACGATGCTGAGCGGCCAGTCCTACACAGTTGCCGGTAAGACAGGAACGGCAGAATACAGCATGGATGATGGGGAGAAGACGCACTCCTGGTTCATCGGTTTTACAAATGTAGACAATCCGGAATTGGTGATCAGTGTAATCATCGAAGGATATGACGGAGATGCGGGGGCAAAGGCAGTGCCGATTGCCAAGCAGATACTGGATTCTTATTACTATTAATGCCAGGTGGTGAAGAGTATGCAAATGACATTTTACTGTGATTTATATGTCAGTGAGGATCTGGAGGATAAAAAGGAGAAAGTCATGCAGAAGCTGGAAAGCAACAGCATGCAGCCTTTTGTCTATGTCATCACGCTTTCGCAGGGAGAGCAGAATCATCTTGAATTTTATTCTTCCCTGCTGTACAAACAGCATATCTATGAAAATACGCCCGTCTTTGTCGTGGGGATTGCGAAAGGATATGATGATGCCCTCTATCTGGTGGAGGCTATTGCAGAAGATATCTATAAAAAGACCAATGACCTGGATATACGGGGCTATATCCAGAGACGCCAAAAAGAATATGAGGAAGGCAGAGTGTAAAAGCGGATGTTACATATAATCCTTTTGATTCTGAAAATTATAGGATGGATATTGCTTGCAATACTGGGTTTACTGGTATTGCTGATTTGCGTTGTCTTCTTTGTGCCTCTGCGTTACAGGGCGGAGGGGAGGTGCAGGGGAACCCTGGACTCTCTCTATGGGAAGATCCGGTTTTCGTGGTTTATGCATCTTGTGAGCGGCAGTGCCGTCTATGATGGGGGAAAGCTCATGTGGACAGTACGGATCGCCTGGAAGAAGCTGTATGGGGGCGTGGAAGAAGACTGGAAAGAGGCACACGAGCCCGCCAGGGCTGCGAAACATACTGAGGAGGATTATGAGCCCGCCAGGGCTGTAAAACATACCGAGGAGGAAGATCTCAAAGCGCTGGAAGAGCTGATGGATAATGGCGCACAGCAGCGGCTGGAAGACCAGAAGGACGAGAACATAGTGGAAGAGAAGCCGCCGGATGCGAGACGTTCGGATCAGGAGCAGAAGGAAGGGCATTTACAGGAAAAATATAGAGAAGACGATCCAGCGGAGGAAAACAATCTGGAAAAACTGCTCAGGGAAGAGATGCGTGATTCGGTAGAGGAAAATGAGAATCATCCAGACAATCAGCGCTCCCCGTCCGGTGATGAAAAAACAGAGGCAGAAAAAGAAAGCATTGCTTCCAGAGTTGAGAAAAAGTATGAGAAAAGCGTAAAATGGTTACAGAAAATTTATCATAAGATAAAATATACATTTAAGAAGATTTGTGATACCATAAGGTCATTATTGGAGAAGAAGGACACACTGCTGGAGTTCATAGAGGACGAGATCCACAGATCCGCATTCTTCGCGGCACTCAAGGAACTGCGGCGGCTGTTACGTTTTTTGAAGCCGAAGCGGCTGGAGGCAGATATTCATTTTGGATTTGAGGATCCAAGCATAACGGGAAAGGTGCTAGGCCTCATTAGTATGATATATCCGTTTCTGGGAAAACATACAAATATTCAGCCGGATTTTGAACACAGGGTACTGGAAGGGGACATTGCAATTTCCGGCAAACTGCGCGTTCTCTATGTGGTGATTGTGGGATGGAATCTCATATGGAACAAAAACGTGCGCACCACATTCAGGCATATCAGAAAATTTGAACTGTAGCAAAATAAGTATGAAAGATTAAGGAGGATTCAGGCATGGCAGAAGGAAGTAATTTTAAGGAGACTGTGGAGGCGTTATTTCAGGGAATGGACAATGTTGTGACATCCAAGACAGTAGTGGGGGATGCGATCCACATCAACGATACCATTATCCTCCCGCTTGTGGATGTATCGTTTGGAATGGGCGCCGGTTATTTTAACGGTGATAAAAAAGGCAGAGGCACAGGAGGAATGGGCGGCAAGATCACCCCAAGCGCGGTTCTGGTCATCAAAAACGGCACAACCAAGCTGGTCAACATCAAGAACCAGGATACGATTACCAAGCTTCTGGACATGGTACCGGACATGGTAGACAAGTTCACAACGAAGAAAGAAGACAAAGTGACCGAGGATGATGTCATGGATATTCTGAATTCCGAAGATTCCACCGAAAATGATGCACAAATTTAAAATCCGGGCATAAAATAATACCAAACCACCTGCCGGAAGCGGGACAGATTATGAAAAAAGTAATAGGGTTTGCATTACTCTGGTTTGCAATAGGAATGTTTGTCATGCTGGCACTGCCCAACGCAATTGGACTGCTGGTCACATTCATATGTCTGGCGGCAGGATATAAATTGTTTTGTGGGTAGGGGGACGCTGAGGGAGAGTCGGGACTGGTTTCCGGCAGGGCTGTATATGCCGTTTGGATGCCCGCGCCACTTGATAAGAAGCAGCAACAGAGAAAATGCGGGGAATAGAGGTACTTGCCGCAGTTGGCCCGAATGCCGATGCATTCGCGCCGCCGGCGGCAACA
>OBZW01000365.1_pt1 | contig 31612 bp, 24 predicted proteins | sample 1477021 | NCBI WGS metagenome assembly OBZW01 (sample SAMEA2580262, study PRJEB22360) | human gut metagenome | biome: human gut; feature: human-associated habitat; material: faeces | place: Denmark | collected 2008/2010
GCAAATTCTGATGCCGCCTGCGGCGCGAATGCATCGGCATTCGGGCCAAATGCGGTGGTACCTCCCTTCCCGTTCCGTTTTCTTCTACAGCTTCTTCGCGCAGTGTCAGGACATTTCACCAGCAGACATCGCCCCGCCAGCTCCCGGACTCACCTCGTCATTTGCGTCCCCCGTCCGTCAACGAGACTGAAGCTCGTCACTAAATCCCGATTTTTGGGCAAACGGCTTGAAAATCTCCCTCATAGCCGTTATAATAGTTACCAATTGAGATGAAATAGAATGTGAGGAGCAGTATTATGGTAGAAAAAACGATGGATAAAATTGTGGCTCTTGCCAAAACAAGAGGATTTGTTTACCCGGGGTCCGAGATATATGGTGGACTTGCTAATACATGGGATTACGGAAACCTCGGTGTAGAGCTGAAGAATAACGTGAAAAGAGCCTGGTGGCAGAAGTTTATCCAGGAGTCCCCTTATAATGTGGGGGTGGACTGTGCAATTCTTATGAACCCACAGACATGGATTGCATCCGGACATCTGGGCGGATTTTCAGATCCTTTGATGGACTGCCGGGAATGCCATGAGCGTTTCAGAGCAGACAAGATTATTGAGGACTACTGCGCGGAGCATGATATCGCAATCGAAGGCGCTGTTGACGCATGGTCACAGGAACAGATGTCTGCGTTTATTGAAGAGCACCAGATTCCGTGCCCTTCCTGCGGAAAGCATAATTTTACGGATATCCGTCAGTTTAACCTGATGTTTAAGACCTTCCAGGGGGTTACGGAAGATGCGAAGAACACAGTTTACCTCAGACCAGAGACTGCCCAGGGTATTTTTGTGAATTTTAAAAATGTCCAAAGAACATCCAGAAAGAAGATTCCGTTTGGTATCGGACAGATCGGAAAATCTTTCAGAAATGAGATCACACCCGGTAACTTTACCTTCCGTACAAGAGAATTCGAGCAGATGGAGCTGGAATTCTTCTGTGAGCCAGGCACCGATCTGGACTGGTTTGCATACTGGAAGCAGTTCTGCCTTGATTGGCTGAGTTCACTGGGGCTCAAAGAGGATGAGGTCAGATACCGTGATCACGATAAAGAGGAACTTTCTTTCTACAGCAAGGCAACTACAGACGTGGAATTCCTTTTCCCGTTTGGATGGGGCGAGCTGTGGGGAATCGCAGACAGAACCGACTATGACCTGACACAGCATCAGGAAGTTTCGAAACAGGACATGTCCTATTTTGATGATGAGAAGAAAGAAAAATACATCCCATATGTCATCGAACCGTCACTGGGAGCGGACCGTATGGTACTGGCATTCCTCTGCAGCGCATATGACGAGGAAGAGCTGGAGGGCGGAGACATGCGTACTGTTCTGCATTTCCATCCTGCGCTTGCGCCGGTGAAGATTGGTGTTCTGCCGTTGTCCAAGAAACTGAATGAGGGTGCGGAAAAGGTATTTGCAGAATTGTCCAAACTTTATAACTGTGAATTCGACGACCGTGGAAATATTGGAAAACGTTACCGCCGTCAGGATGAGATCGGAACACCGTTCTGTGTGACCTACGACTTTGATTCAGAGGAAGACGGTGCTGTGACTGTACGAGACAGAGACACCATGGAACAGGAAAGAATCAAAATCGAAGATCTGAAAGCATACTTTGAGGAAAAGTTAAGATTTTAACAATTTTAGGGCGTACTCTTTAGAAAAAGAGTTGCGTCCTAATCTGCTATCAGCAGAATCTGTTACAAAACGTGCGGGGCATTTTCTCCAGACGGTAAATATAAAAATAAAAGAAAGGATAACGCAGGCACGCATTTTGCATACAGTGTCTGCGCCCTTCAGATACTGGAGCATCTGAAGACTGCAAGTATCTGCAGGGGGCGGTAAAGGATATGGAAAAAAATTTATGGGAAGTTTATACAGAAGATCAGTTAAAAGAACTGGAATCGTTGACAGGTGACTACAAAAAGTTTCTGGATACAGGAAAAACAGAACGTGAGTGTGTTACAGAAGTCATCAGACAGGCTGAGGAGGCCGGTTACATAGAACTCTCCAAGGCAAATGAAGTGAAACGCGGAGATAAAGTGTATGCTGCATGGATGGGCAAATCAATTGCGCTTTTTAACATCGGGGAGGAACCGGTTGAGAATGGTATGAACATTCTCGGTGCACACATCGATTCCCCGCGCATGGATCTGAAACAGAATCCATTGTATGAGGAAAGTGGATTCGCGTATTTTGATACACATTATTACGGCGGCATTAAAAAATATCAGTGGGTGACGATTCCGCTGGCAATCCATGGAGTAGTAGTACGCAAAGACGGAACTACGGTAGAGGTCTCAATTGGAGAAAAAAACGAGGATCCGGTTTTTGTTGTAACGGATCTGCTGATACATCTTTCAGGCAAACAGCTGGAAAAGAAAGCAAACACAGTGGTGGAGGGGGAAAACCTGGATATCCTGATTGGAAGCAGACCGCTGGTAGGCGAGGAAAAGGATGCGGCTGCCGCACAGATTCTAAAGCTGCTGAAAGAGACTTATGATATTGAAAAAGAAGACCTGATGTCTGCAGAGTTGGAGGTGGTTCCGGCAGGAAAGGCCAGGGACTGCGGACTGGACAGAAGCATGATCATGGCTTATGGACAGGACGACCGTGTATGTGCATACACCTCGCTCGCCGCCATGCTGGATGTTAAGGATGTGAAACGCACTTCCTGCTGTATCCTGGTAGATAAAGAGGAGATCGGAAGCGTTGGCGCAACCGGAATGCATTCCCGTTTCTTTGAAAATGCAGTAGCAGAGCTGATGGATAAGATGGGAGTCTTTTCTGAACTAAAGCTCCGCCATGCACTTGCGAATTCAACAATGATTTCCTCCGATGTCGGGGCTGCTTATGATCCAATGTATGCAGATGTGTATGATAAGAAATCTTCTTCTTTCTTTGGAAACGGACTTGTGATTAAGAAGCACACGGGCTCCAGAGGAAAGAGCGGTTCCAACGATGCGAATGCGGAGTATATCGCAAAGCTGCGCAGAGTATTTGATGAAAATCAGGTTGCCTTCCAGATGACAGAGATGGGCAAGATCGATGTCGGAGGGGGCGGTACTATAGCATACATACTGGCTCAGTTCGGAATGGAAGTGATAGACGGCGGAGTCGCAGTGCTCTGTATGCATGCACCTTGGGAGGTATCAAGCAAGGCGGATGTCTATGAGGCCTACCGTGCATACTGCGCATTTTTAAAAGATATGCAATAGTACTATAGCGTGTTTGAAAATTGCTTGTTGCAAGTCAGTAATAGACTGCCCGGCAGGTAAGTAATAGTAAGACGGGATGAAGGGCAGCGGCAGCCGCCGCAGAACTGAAATCCCGTCTTTTCCTATGTGAAAAGAATAGATTCTGGCAGATTCATCCATACTATCTTTTAGTAAAAGCAATGATGCTGAATATAAAAGTAGAAAGAGGAAGTAGTTATGGAGAGAAAAAATGCCTGGAACTATTACGGTGCGGAGGAGGGAAAACGTGTGGAAGATATCTGCCATGCATACTGTCATTTTTTGGACTGCAGTAAAACGGAACGGGAGTGTGCAGCGTCCGCGATCAAACTTGCCAGGGCCCAGGGGTACCGGGATCTGGATCAGATCCGGGAGGCAAAGGAGCCGCTGAAGCCCGGAGATAAAGTGTATGCCTGCCAGATGGATAAAACCGTGGTGCTCTTTCAGATCGGCACAGAGCCTTTTGAAAAGGGTATGAACATACTGGGTGCACATATTGATTCCCCACGGATTGACGTGAAGCAGGTTCCGCTTTATGAGGAAAAGGGGAATGTGTATCTGGACACCCATTATTATGGTGGCATCAAAAAGTATCAGTGGCTGGCGCTGCCTCTGGCACTTCATGGCGTAGTTGTCAGAAAGGACGGCACCAAAACCGAGGTCAAAATCGGAGAAAAGGAGAAGGATCCGGTATTTGTCATTACAGACCTCCTGCCCCATCTTGGGAGAGAGCAGAGCGAAAAGAAAGTAAAAGAACTGATCGACGCCGAAAAACTTGATCTTCTAATTGGAAATCTGCCATGCGCAAAGACAGAGCTTAAAAAAAGCAATACAAAGAAGCATCTTGAGTTTATAAACAGCGATGATGATAAAAAAGAAACGGAAATGGTAAAACAGACAATTTTAAAGTTGCTTCAGGATCAGTATCAGATCAAAGAAGAAGACTTTATTTCTGCGGAACTGGAGATCGTGCCTGCCGGCAGGGCCAGAGACTGCGGCCTGGACCGGAGCATGATATTGGCATATGGGCAGGATGACAGAAGCTGTGCCTTTACCTCTCTTCTTGCACTCCTGGAACTGAAGATGTCCAGGCGGACCTCGTGTTGTCTTTTGGTAGACAAAGAGGAGATCGGCAGTACCGGCGCCACAGGTATGCGCTCTCATTTTTTTGAAAATACAGTGGCAGAGATTATGGATCTGTGCGGTGACTTTTCCGAATTGAAGCTGCGCCGGACTCTGAGCCATTCCCAGATGCTTTCCTCGGATGTAAGCGCAGCCTATGACCCTATGTTTGAAGAGTATTATGAGAAAAAGAATTCCGCATATCTCGGAAACGGCCTGGTCTTTAACAAATATTCCGGCAGCGGAGGAAAATCCGGCGGAAATGACGCAAATCCTGAATATATGGCTCATCTGCGGCAGATTATGGACAAATATAAGGTCGTTTTCCAAACGGCAGAACTGGGAGCGGTAGACAAAGGGGGCGGCGGTACTATAGCCTATCTGATGGCTGACTATGGGATGAATGTGATCGATTGCGGGATTCCTGTACTGAACATGCATGCGCCCTGGGAAGTCTCCAGTAAAGCCGATATTTATGAGGCGTTGAAAGGATATCTTGCATTTCTAAAAGACGCATAATAATAGGTACAAAAAGAAATCGTGAAAACCGGGAAAACTCCTGTGTACAGTGAGATTTGTCCGGTTTTAACCTTATACCAAAAAGAAAATTGTGAATAATTCCGAAGAAAAGTTGAAGAGAAATCGAAAAAAGGAATATTACACAAAAAAAACTTGCAAATCTTGTGCAAATTTACGGACAAAATGCTTGACGAGCATAACTAAAACCATTAGAATATTATATGCGACTTAGTGCAGTTTTATTTGAAAAAATTATTTAGGAGGTCATTAAAAAATGGCAAAATGGGTTTATATGTTTACGGAAGGTAATGCAACCATGAGAAACCTGCTTGGTGGTAAAGGTGCTAACCTTGCTGAGATGACAAACCTGGGTCTTCCTGTACCACAGGGATTTACAATCACGACAGAAGCTTGTACCCAGTATTATGAAGATGGCAGAAAGATCAATGACGAGATTATGGATCAGATTATGGATGCCATCACAAAGATGGAAGAAGTAACCGGAAAGAAATTTGGTGATAAAGAGAACCCGCTTCTTGTTTCCGTTCGTTCAGGAGCAAGAGCTTCTATGCCAGGTATGATGGACACTATCCTGAACCTTGGTTTAAATGAAGAAGTTGTTGACGTACTGGCTGCTAAGTCCGGCAATCCGCGCTGGGCATGGGACTGCTACAGAAGATTCATCCAGATGTACTCTGACGTAGTTATGGAAGTTGGTAAGAAATACTTCGAAGAGCTCATCGACAAGATGAAAGAAGAAAAAGGCGTAACACAGGACGTTGACCTGACGGCAGAGGATCTGAAGGTTCTGGCCGGACAGTTCAAAGATGAATATAAAGCTATGATCGGCGAAGAGTTCCCAACTGATCCGAAGGAACAGCTGATGGGCGCTATCAAAGCTGTGTTCCGTTCATGGGACAACCCGAGAGCTAATGTATACCGTCGTGATAATGATATCCCGTATTCATGGGGAACAGCTGTTAACGTACAGATGATGGCATTCGGTAACATGGGCGACACATCAGGTACAGGTGTTGCATTTACACGTGACCCAGCTACAGGCGAGAAGAAACTCATGGGAGAATTCCTGATGAACGCACAGGGCGAAGATGTTGTTGCCGGTGTCCGCACTCCTCAGAAGATTTCCCAGCTGCATGAAGTTATGCCGGAAGTATACGATCAGTTTGTTGCAATCTGTGATAAACTGGAAGACCACTACAGAGATATGCAGGACATGGAGTTCACGATCGAAGACAGAAAGCTTTACATGCTGCAGACACGTAATGGTAAGAGAACAGCTCAGGCTGCTCTGCAGATTGCATGCGATTTAGTAGACGAAGGAATGATCACAGAAGAAAAAGCTGTTGTAATGATCGATCCTAGAAACTTAGATACACTGCTTCACCCACAGTTTGATGCTGCTGCGCTGAAAGCTGCTGTACCGGTTGGCAAAGCACTCGGAGCTTCACCAGGAGCTGCTTGCGGTAAAGTTGTATTTACAGCTGACGATGCAAAAGAGTGGGCTGCAAGAGGCGAAAAAGTCGTACTTGTACGTCTTGAGACTTCACCGGAAGATATCGAAGGTATGAAAGCTGCTCAGGGTATCTTGACAGTACGTGGCGGTATGACATCTCACGCTGCCGTTGTTGCACGTGGAATGGGTACATGCTGTGTATCCGGATGCGGTGACATCGTTATGGACGAAGCAAACAAGAAGTTCACACTTGGCGGAAAAGAATACCACGAAGGAGATGCAATCTCTCTGGATGGTTCTACAGGTAACATCTATGACGGATTAATCCCGACAGTAGACGCTACAATCGCTGGTGAATTTGGAAGAATCATGGGATGGGCTGACAAGTACAGAACTATGAAAGTTCGTACAAATGCAGATACACCAGAAGATGCTAAGAAAGCTCGTGAACTTGGAGCAGAAGGTATCGGACTCTGCCGTACAGAGCACATGTTCTTCGAGGGCGACAGAATAGATGCATTCCGCGAAATGATCTGCTCAGATACATTAGAAGAAAGAGAAGCAGCACTCGATAAGATCCTTCCTGTACAGCAGGGAGACTTTGAAGGCCTGTTTGAAGCACTGGAAGGAAACCCGGTTACAATTCGTTTCTTAGACCCACCGCTTCATGAATTCGTTCCTACAGAAGAAGAGGATATCAAGAAACTTGCAGATGCTCAGGGCAAGACTGTAGAGCAGATTAAGACAATCATTGATTCCCTTCATGAATTCAACCCAATGATGGGACATCGTGGATGCCGTCTTGCAGTTACTTACCCAGAGATTGCAAAGATGCAGACAAAGGCTGTTATCCGTGCAGCTATCAACGTACAGAAAGCACACGCTGACTGGAACGTTTGCCCGGAAATCATGATTCCGCTGGTTGGAGATATCAAAGAATTTAAGTTTGTTAAGAAAATCGTTGTTGAGACAGCTGACGCAGAGATCGCAGCAGCTGGAATCGAGCTTAAGTATGAAGTTGGTACTATGATCGAGATTCCAAGAGCCTGCCTGACAGCTGATGACATTGCGAAAGAAGCTGACTTCTTCTGCTTCGGAACCAATGACTTAACACAGATGACATACGGATTCTCACGTGATGATGCTGGTAAGTTCTTAGATGCTTACTATGACACCAAGATCTTCGAGAACGACCCATTTGCAAAACTTGACCAGACAGGTGTTGGTAAGTTAATGGAAATGTCACTGAAGTTAGGAAAACCGGTTAATCCAAGTCTGCACGTAGGTATCTGCGGCGAGCACGGCGGAGACCCAAGCTCAGTAGAATTCTGCAACACAATTGGTCTGGATTATGTATCCTGCTCACCATTCCGTGTTCCGATTGCAAGACTGGCTGCTGCTCAGGCTGCAATTGCTAAGAAGAATGCTTAAGAAGTAATTGTTGTTTTTTCAATAATAATCAGACCTTTGGTTTCAATGCCAAAGGTCTTTTTTTCAGGAAATTGCTGCAAAAGGACTTCGGTATTCTCGTCCAAAAGCTGCGAAAAGTTGCCTGCTGGTACAGGCTAAATTGTGGTGGACAGCCTTTTCCTGACGTGATATAATGCGAATCAACAGATCGACAAATCAGGATATTATTTTATCTTGTGTATAAGAGGGATTTGTGATGGGAGCAAAATTTATATTTGCACAATTTCTGGCTTTTTGCGGCGCGGTGTTATATTTCATTTCATATCAATGTCGAGACAACCGTAAATTGTATATGGTACAGTTGTTTTCGTACTTATTCTATACTGTACACTTCTTCGTTTTGGGTGCCGAGACAGGGGGGATTAGTTATATCCTTAATCTTGCAAGGTCTATCTTCCTTGCTGGTAAATGGAACTTTGCACGTAGCAATAAAATGTGCATGATTCTTTGTTCCCTTCAACTAGTTGTTGCAGCTGCCACTTGGGCGGGCTGGATATCGCTGCTTCCGGTCAGCGCAAATATCGCGTCTACAATTGGCGGGTATACCCACAATGCACAGAAAATTCGAATTGCCACTATGTTTTTCAATTCACCCTTATGGATAATTTATGATATTATAATTGGCTCCTGGATAGGTGCCTTAGATGAAATCGCAAGTGAAGTATCTGCGCTGATTTCAATACGCAGATACGGATGGAAGAACTTAGGGAATGTCAAAGATTGATTTTATGATTTAGATAGATTTCAGTTTATCGGTGCGGACATAAACACATTCCGAAGAAAACACACCCCGAAACTTCATACCACTCAGCGACCGCCGACTGCAAAAGGGAGGTGGTCTTTTTAGTAGATTAAGAAATTAATCCAATTGTTCCGGATAAGAAGTGGTACTTTAAAAAATAGAGTTTCGCTTGCGAAACCCGCGCCTGCGGCGGCCGCATCGCGGCGGTTACAACTTACGCCGCAGTGTGCATCCCGCCGGGAGGGCTTTTTATTTTACAGGTGAACTTTCCTGTGAAATAAAAAAGTTTTTTCAACAACTTTTTACCTGTACAGCAGCTGAAAAACTATGAATACCTCCGGGATTTTGCTATAATCAGGGATGTGAAAGAAGTTCTTATGAAAAAGGTGATTTGTAGAATGAAGAGTAAAATACTGATTATAGAAGATGATAAAAAACTGAACGATGGTATAAAGCTGGCACTAAGAAGGGAATATTTATGTGATCAGGCATTTAATCTAAAAGAGGCGAAAGAATTATATAATGTTGATCATTATGATGTGATATTGCTGGATGTAAATCTTCCGGACGGTAACGGATTTGACTTTATGGAAGAAATCAGAAAAACAGATCTGACACCGATTATCCTGTTAACTGCTAATAAAATGGAGATGGATATTGTGTCCGGACTTGAAATGGGAGCAAATGATTATATTACAAAGCCGTTTAGTCTTGCAGTTCTTCGAGCAAGAGTGGCAGTACAATTGAGAAATATAGCGGCGGCTCCATTGTCTTTTTCAATTGGTGATTTTTATTTTGATTTTCAAAAAATGGAGTTTCGTAAGAAAGATAGTTTGCTCGAATTAAGCAAAACCGAACAGAGATTACTTAAAAAACTGGTTGAAAATATGGGAAGGAGCATTAGCCGGGAACAGTTAACCGATTACATTTGGCAGGGAGAAAATGAGTTTGTAGATGAGCACGCTTTAACAGTAGTTGTGAATCGTCTGCGCAATAAATTAGGGGACGATAATCAGAACTATATTAAAACAGTTTATGGCGTTGGATATATGTGGGTGAGAAAATAGGATGTGGTATGTTTGGATTGGAATTATTACCTTTTTAGCCGGAATTTTTATAGCGATCTATTTTTGGCGAAAAGAGAAGAAAACAACAGGGCAAATTCAGAAAATGCTGGATAGTGTCATAGCAGGAAGAGCTGTAGATGTACAATTGAATGAATCAAAGGCAGCGGCAATCGAGAATGATATGTGGCGGTATCTTTGTGGTAAAGAAGCGTTTGAACAAAATATACGAAGAGAGAAGATGCAGATACAGTCAAAAATATCTGATATTTCCCATCAGGCTGTTATACCGATTTCAAACATTATCTTATATTCACAGTTGGCAGAAGAACAACTGAAGACAAGGGACATAGAAGAAATGGCAGCTGTTGAAGCGGAAATGGCAGCAATTCAGGAACAGGCTGAGCAGCTCGATTTTTTAATTGAAACATTAGTAAAACTTTCCCGTACAGAAACAGGTATGATTCATGTAAATATGAAATGCCAGTTATTACAGCCTCTTTTGGATACCATCCGAATGCAGTTTCAGGAGAAAGCGGGAAAAAGGGGAATCAAATTAATTATAGCAGATACGGAGGAATCGGCAGTCTTTGATCTGAAATGGACGATTGAAGCAGTTGCTAATATTGTAGATAACGGGATTAAATATACAAAGCGTGGTGGAAGCGTAAAGATTCAGGTGGAATCCTATTCTTCGTTTGTGAGAATGGATGTTACCGATAATGGAATTGGAATTGCGGAGACGGAGCAGGCGTCTGTTTTTAACAGATTTTACCGATCAGAAATGGTAAGCGAGGAGCCCGGAGTAGGAATAGGGTTATATCTTGCACGGGAAGTTATGAAAGCGCAGGATGGATATATTAAAGTGAGTTCCAGGATTGGAGATGGCAGTCAGTTCTCCTTGTTTTTCTTAAAAGAAGAAATCTCTCAAAACTGAGATATTTGTGAAACCAGTTTGAGATCATAATGTGCTATAGTCTGTATTGAAGGAGGATGCCGGAATACAGGCTATTTTTATATTTTCATAAAGGAGGCGGATTATAAATGAATATTCTTGAAACAAAAGGATTGAAAAAAATATATGGGAGTGGAGCAGCCAAGGTCACTGCTCTTGATGGGATTGATCTTGTGGCAGAGCGTGGAGAATTTATTGCAATCGTAGGCTCTTCTGGAAGTGGAAAGACAACACTTTTAAATATGATTGGGGGCCTGGATGTTCCTGATGAAGGGGAAATATTGATTGATCAGAAAGAACTGCAGAAATTGTCAGATAATGAGCTGACGGTATTCCGAAGAAGAAAAATAGGTTTTATTTTTCAACAATATAATTTGATTCCGATGCTAAGTGTTTGGGAAAATATTATTTTGCCTTTGAAAATGGACGGGAGGGCAGTGGATAAAGAGTATGTTATGGAAATTGTTAACATCCTTGGCATTCAGGAAAAACTGAAGAATGTACCAAATGAATTATCAGGCGGACAGCAGCAAAGAGTGGCGATTGCAAGAGCACTTGCCATAAAACCTGCGCTTATTCTTGCAGATGAACCGACAGGAAATCTGGATTCCCGGACAAGTCAGGATGTACTGGGGCTGTTAAAGGTAACGAGTGCCAGGTTCAGTCAGACAGTCATTATGATTACACATAACGAGGAAATTGCACAGCTTGCAGATCGGATTTTACGGATCGAGGATGGCAAAATCGTTAGAAAGTAGGTGTGTTTTATGAGAAACAATTCGGAAGAAAAATTAAAATTGCATCTGCGTTTTTTAAAGAATTATAAAAAAAATACGGCAGCGATTTTCCTGAGTTTTTCCCTGACCTTTCTGCTGCTAACCGTTATGCTTGTTCTAATCCGAACGAATTTTCAAATTTCGAATTTGCAGGCGAAATTAGAGTATGCACCGGGTGATTGTTATATAGAGTCTTTATCGCAACAGCAAATAGATAAGCTGAAAAAAGATCCGGACATAGAATGGGTATTTGTACAGCAGGGAGCATATACTGCTTATCAAAAAAGCAAACAGACTGCCTTCTTTATAAAAGCCGATAAGTCTGTTATGACAATGACTGCCAAAATAATGGAAGGTACATATCCGCAAAAAACAGGGGAAGCTGCCGCAGAAAAGTGGGTACTTTTGAATCTTGGCATAGAACCTGTAATCGGAACAACATTTACATTAACAAATTATAAAACAGGAACGGAAGAAAAATTTTTGCTGACAGGAATCCTGTCAGATATTTATCGGAATAAAAAATCAGGGGTATTGGAAATGTATTCGGTAATGGATACAAAACCGGCGGATCCGGAATCTTACATGGCATATCTGCAATTCAGGGAGAATGTATCCTATGAAGAAAAAACAGAGCGCCTGCAGACGCAATTAGGAATTGAGAAAAAGCAGATTAAGGAAAATCCTGCAAGAGAAAATTATAAAGAGTTTTATGTGCTGTGTGCAGAAATAGTTCTTTTGATTTTTGTAATCTGTATGGTGATTTTTTATGGAATATATCGAATTGCTATCTTTGCCAGGGTACAGCAATATGGTATTCTGAGAGCATTGGGAATGAAAAAAAGGACAGTGATGAAACTAATACTGGCTGAACTGTATCAAATATATATCGTAAGCGCGCCAATCGGGATTATGTTCGGAATATTATTCTCATATTTTATAATGAAATTATCCGGTGATTTTGAAAAGAAAATCTTTTTGTTTAATGAATCTGCAAAGATATCTCTCATCATACCAATAGGAGAAATCATACTTAGTGTCGTACTTGTTGCGGCTGGGATAGGGATAATTGGGTACAGAATCGGAAAACGCATTACAAACAGACCGGTTGTACAGGTCATTTCAGGGGAATGGGAAAACAGGCAAAAGAAATATACAGGTTTTTCCCTTGAAAAAGCCGAAAGTAAAACCGGAACTTTGGTCCGAATGGGATGCAAATATATTTTCCGGGATATGAAAACCAGTTGTTTTGTTGTACTCACCATTTGTCTCGGTGCAGCATTATTTACCGGTTTGGCATATGAAATAAAAATAGCAGAAACTTATCGGTCAGATATAAAAGAAAGAGATTATCTAAACGGGCAGTATGCAATGTCTATGCTTTATTATGGGAATGTTGATGAAGGTGTCTCAAGGAATAGTGCTGAGGAAATAATGAAGCTGGAAGAAATTACAGATATAAAGACCAGTTCAGCACTTCCTGTCCGCGTAATTGATGAATCTGATGTTGTAAGAAATACGAATTATTATGATGAGTATAATAAACGACTGGAAGAGATTTATGGTTATAGTAAAGCAGGTTTTGACGGGGAAAATCAAATATATGAATCGAAATTATGCGGATATAACACAAGTGCTTTGAAAGCATTGGAAAATTATGTGGTTGAAGGGGAATTTTCACCGGACAAACTTGCCGAAGATGAAATCATACTATCTGTTTTCAGAACAAAGGGAAACCAAACAGATAATCCGGGCTCATATCAAGAAGGGACCCCTTTGATGGAGTATCAGGTGGGTGATGAAATTACATATAAATATCGGCAGGATTTACAAACTAATTCTATTGAGTATGACAGTTTGCAGGACAGAGATTCAGAATATGTAAATCGCACAGTAAAAATTGCAGCAATTGTATCATTCCCGTATATGTTGGATTGTGACAGAACAGTTTATCCCCTTTTGATTACACATGACCGTTACATAAAGAAAATGGCTGCGAACAGCTCGTTTCAATGTTTGTATCTGAATGGCAAGCAGGAGATGAGCAGAGAAGCACAGATGGAGCTGGAGAGAGCTTTGATCAGAATCGGAAATGAGCATTCGGATGTTTCCACCCGCAGCCTTATTGATGAAATCGAACAAAATGAAATGTTATACCGGAAACAGATGGTATATATCTACAGTATTGCAATTGTCAGTTTTATTCTTGTAATCATCAATATGGTAAATAATCTGCATTATCGCATGCAGGTACGTACCAGAGAAGTATGTATGCTTCGGGCGGTTGGATTAAGTGTGTCCATGACGAAAAAAATGATTATGATCGAGAATGTGGTTTTGGGGTGTGCAGGTATTGGCATTGCATTTGTATTGTCAAATCCGGTTTTGAAATATTTATATAAAATATCGGATATGGAAGCATTTGGTCATAGCTATTCCTTTGATTACCGGGCATTTATATCTGTGTCAGTATGCGCTTTGGTTGTTTGTGTATTGCTTTCTATGGGAATCTTAAAAGAATGGAAGACAAAGCGGATAATTGAAGGGATAGGTAAGTTTGAATGAGAGGATGAAGAGGAGAGAAATATATCGGGAAAACGCTCATTATTTATGATGAAATAGAAGAGAAAGTAATGCAAAGTGATATCAGGGTGGGATAACCTTCTGGTAAATTCCGGATATGGCCAGGTGCGAATGTGAAGTGAACATAAATTCCCGGGGAGATTCGCACCAGATAAAAGGGGGAAATTTGATAAAGAGACGAGAAAAAAGATGATTTGACCGGAAAGAATTGTAATTTTTAGGCGTATGGTATAAAATTTAGAAGTAAAGTAGAATTTTCGTGTATGAAATCTGTGCAATTTTGCTGTCGCTCCTTGCGTGGGAGCGTGGATTGAAATCGGAAAATTACGACAATCTTTACGGTTGTGATTGTCGCTCCTTGCGTGGGAGCGTGGATTGAAATAGTCGATCCACGTGACCATCGCAAGAGGTCAGGGGTCGCTCCTTGCGTGGGAGCGTGGATTGAAATTGCCGCCTGTGCGGCAACCTTGTTAGCCTGCATCCCGTCGCTCCTTGCGTGGGAGCGTGGATTGAAATATGATCATCTGCTTTAAATGTTAATTTTACAGGGTCGCTCCTTGCGTGGGAGCGTGGATTGAAATCAACTGACTACCTCAGTGTGAGTCACAACATAAGTCGCTCCTTGCGTGGGAGCGTGGATTGAAATAGTCGATCCACGTGACCATCGCAAGAGGTCAGGGAGTCGCTCCTTGCGTGGGAGCGTGGATTGAAATCAGTAGAGTCCCTCCGCATTGTACACCTCACTCAGTCGCTCCTTGCGTGGGAGCGTGGATTGAAATCTGCGTAAGTACTGGAAATCATTATACTCTCTAGTCGCTCCTTGCGTGGGAGCGTGGATTGAAATAGACGTACCGATTGAACGTAAGTATTCTATGGAGTCGCTCCTTGCGTGGGAGCGTGGATTGAAATCGTTTGCGATGTTAAATGCATCGCCACCGGTCTGTCGCTCCTTGCGTGGGAGCGTGGATTGAAATTTGAGTTTAATCCGATTTGTCTTGACATAGATATGTCGCTCCTTGCGTGGGAGCGTGGATTGAAATCTCGCCATTTTTGTTTAGCCCTCCGATCCATGGGTCGCTCCTTGCGTGGGAGCGTGGATTGAAATTTGAGTTTAATCCGATTTGTCTTGACATAGATATCGTCGCTCCTTGCGTGGGAGCGTGGATTGAAATATTGTTAGCTTTTGTTTTTCATCACAAACGATCAGTCGCTCCTTGCGTGGGAGCGTGGATTGAAATACGTGAAACATTTTCATCCGTGTTATCAGTTCCGTCGCTCCTTGCGTGGGAGCGTGGATTGAAATATTCCAGATTCTATTTTTTTCGACGCTCAATCTGTCGCTCCTTGCGTGGGAGCGTGGATTGAAATTTTAAATTCCTCATAATCCGATACAAACCTCGGTCGTCGCTCCTTGCGTGGGAGCGTGGATTGAAATTATCAGATTAAAACTTAGATGATTTTTGTCTGGGGTCGCTCCTTGCGTGGGAGCGTGGATTGAAATATGATCATCTGCTTTAAATGTTAATTTTACAGGTCGCTCCTTGCGTGGGAGCGTGGATTGAAATAAAGCGATAAATTGGCAACCATAATTTATCGCTGTCGCTCCTTGCGTGGGAGCGTGGATTGAAATACGTGAAACATCTGAAAGTGATGGTGATTTGGATGTCGCTCCTTGCGTGGGAGCGTGGATTGAAATATTTTGACATTTAAGTATCTCTTAAATAATCCTGGTCGCTCCTTGCGTGGGAGCGTGGATTGAAATATCGTTAGCTTTTGTTTTTCATCGCAAACGATCGTCGCTCCTTGCGTGGGAGCGTGGATTGAAATTCAATTTTATCACGCATGTATTATATCAAAAAAGTCGCTCCTTGCGTGGGAGCGTGGATTGAAATATGGCTCCATTAAAATCAGTGAGCCATGATGGTGTCGCTCCTTGCGTGGGAGCGTGGATTGAAATATGATGTGAAAAGCGGCCTGAGCGTCTGGGATTCTCGTCGCTCCTTGCGTGGGAGCGTGGATTGAAATTAAAAATCTTGGATCAATTGTGTCAGGTAACCCCGTCGCTCCTTGCGTGGGAGCGTGGATTGAAATCACGTGAAACATTTTATAACGAAGGAGTATAGCATGTCGCTCCTTGCGTGGGAGCGTGGATTGAAATACAGGTAGTTATGAAAAGTGCTGTGAATATTGTAAAGTCGCTCCTTGCGTGGGAGCGTGGATTGAAATTTTAAACATCACAAAAGAAGACCCCACTGTTATCGTCGCTCCTTGCGTGGGAGCGTGGATTGAAATATCGTTTTGTGTTATAATGTATATAGAATAAAAAAGGTCGCTCCTTGCGTGGGAGCGTGGATTGAAATAAAAAACTTTGCCTATACTCCATTAATAATTGAGTCGCTCCTTGCGTGGGAGCGTGGATTGAAATCAGATTTGTGCCATTTACTTCGGCAAAAGACACAGTCGCTCCTTGCGTGGGAGCGTGGATTGAAATTACTGTATTTTGACGATTATAATAACTACCAACGTCGCTCCTTGCGTGGGAGCGTGGATTGAAATCTTTTCCTTGGATAAAATTATTTAGACAAAGTCTGTCGCTCCTTGCGTGGGAGCGTGGATTGAAATTACGTGATCAAAATACGGATTGTGATACCACCAGGTCGCTCCTTGCGTGGGAGCGTGGATTGAAATAAATTTTATACTAAGTAGTATAGACAATTGGTGGACGTCGCTCCTTGCGTGGGAGCGTGGATTGAAATAACGCCTGATGTGATTGTTTGCTGTGCTTGCTCTGTCGCTCCTTGCGTGGGAGCGTGGATTGAAATCAAAGTACGACAATTCCAAGTTATATAGCTATCCTGTCGCTCCTTGCGTGGGAGCGTGGATTGAAATAAAAAGTGTTAACTCAAGGAATCTTGGATCAATGTCGCTCCTTGCGTGGGAGCGTGGATTGAAATCGTTTATTCCATTAGCGATGTTAAATGCATCGCCGTCGCTCCTTGCGTGGGAGCGTGGATTGAAATTAATTCTGACACTTTTGAATCTGTGTAATTATTGTCGCTCCTTGCGTGGGAGCGTGGATTGAAATTGCTGATGTCTCCGCGGATTGTGCTGAGACTTTGGTCGCTCCTTGCGTGGGAGCGTGGATTGAAATATGCTGAGTTTTTGGTTCTCGTCGCACACTATCAGTCGCTCCTTGCGTGGGAGCGTGGATTGAAATTCGTCGCACACTATCAAAATAGGTGTTTTTTGTGTCGCTCCTTGCGTGGGAGCGTGGATTGAAATCCAAAATATGACAATTCCAAATTATATAGCTATCGTCGCTCCTTGCGTGGGAGCGTGGATTGAAATCGCATCTTGAATTTTTGCCATCTGCTGACGTATGTCGCTCCTTGCGTGGGAGCGTGGATTGAAATACACCATGAATTACCAAAAATTTTATCCTACAACTGTCGCTCCTTGCGTGGGAGCGTGGATTGAAATACGTGAAACATTAAAAAGGACGGATCGAAATCCGTCGCTCCTTGCGTGGGAGCGTGGATTGAAATATTAAAATCAACTCCTCCATTAATCCCGGGCACGTCGCTCCTTGCGTGGGAGCGTGGATTGAAATTCAGATGAAGAATTTGAGGAAGAATAATTATGTTTGTCGCTCCTTGCGTGGGAGCGTGGATTGAAATATCGTTAGCTTTTGTTTTTCGTCACAAACGATCATGTCGCTCCTTGCGTGGGAGCGTGGATTGAAATCATCAATAACTGACTATTAGATTTTGAGTCATTTGTCGCTCCTTGCGTGGGAGCGTGGATTGAAATCGTTTTCTACTTGCGTCCCTGTCCACGTTCCAATCGTCGCTCCTTGCGTGGGAGCGTGGATTGAAATATAAAGACGTGATGTTATGATTACTCTACCAATAGTCGCTCCTTGCGTGGGAGCGTGGATTGAAATAAAACAAAAATTTTGGGTCAAAGTGGTTTTATGCGTCGCTCCTTGCGTGGGAGCGTGGATTGAAATGTTGCAATCCACACCCCCACTTATTCCGGGCACACGTCGCTCCTTGCGTGGGAGCGTGGATTGAAATCGTGTCTCCTTTTAGCAACGCGATTTTGTTTACAGTCGCTCCTTGCGTGGGAGCGTGGATTGAAATATCGAAAATAGGGTAATCATTTAAACCCAAATCGTCGCTCCTTGCGTGGGAGCGTGGATTGAAATTACATGATCAAAAAACGGATTGTGATATGACCAATGTCGCTCCTTGCGTGGGAGCGTGGATTGAAATCAATACAGTCCCTCGGCGTTGTACACCTCGGTCAGTCGCTCCTTGCGTGGGAGCGTGGATTGAAATATCGAGAGTTTTTGATTCTCGTCACAAACTATTAGTCGCTCCTTGCGTGGGAGCGTGGATTGAAATCAGATGCGGTTCTTTTCGATGCTCAATTTATCTGCGTCGCTCCTTGCGTGGGAGCGTGGATTGAAATTGGACGAGTTCCAATCGGAAACGAATCACTATTGGTCGCTCCTTGCGTGGGAGCGTGGATTGAAATTCCAGTGATGAGGTATCAATTGTCGGGATTTCTTGTCGCTCCTTGCGTGGGAGCGTGGATTGAAATTGCTGATGTCTCCGCGGATTGTGCTGAGACTTTGTGTCGCTCCTTGCGTGGGAGCGTGGATTGAAATTGACGAATATGGATGTCGGGCAGTATGAAAATGGTCGCTCCTTGCGTGGGAGCGTGGATTGAAATACCGCAGATGAGGGATGAATCATTTAAGCGAGGAGTCGCTCCTTGCGTGGGAGCGTGGATTGAAATAATCGGAAACAAATCATTACTGCGCAGATGAGAGTCGCTCCTTGCGTGGGAGCGTGGATTGAAATACACTATGAATTATCAGAAATTTTATCCTACAACGTCGCTCCTTGCGTGGGAGCGTGGATTGAAATTTTTGACAACTGCTGGATCATACGTGCCCCCGGGTCGCTCCTTGCGTGGGAGCGTGGATTGAAATACACAATGAATTACCAAAAATTTTATCCTACAACTGTCGCTCCTTGCGTGGGAGCGTGGATTGAAATGATTCATTACGCCAAAAATGGCGTGCACATAGTGGTCGCTCCTTGCGTGGGAGCGTGGATTGAAATTTTACGACACATTGATGCCCAATGCTGAATACCGTCGCTCCTTGCGTGGGAGCGTGGATTGAAATACGGATAAAAAATATGCCCCCTATGTGGAATTCGGGTCGCTCCTTGCGTGGGAGCGTGGATTGAAATATGTTTGCTAGTTTCCTGATCATGGGGACTGTAAAGTCGCTCCTTGCGTGGGAGCGTGGATTGAAATATTCCAGTAGCGCTCATTTTCGGACATTTTATTCGTCGCTCCTTGCGTGGGAGCGTGGATTGAAATCCGGTATTATTACGAAAATAGACTACAGGGCCAACAGTCGCTCCCTGCGTGGGAGTGTGGATTGAAATCACACTTTCCTTTTCCTGATCCAGCATCTACCTGTGCTGACAGTGATGGTCACTTCCTACACAGCTACAAGGTACTCGATCTCGATATGAGGGCATAAGTTGAGCAAGGCTAAGAAAAGGCGATCTCCTTTACAGTACTATCGTTGGATTTGTTATGTTCACTATATTAGAAAAAAGGAGGAACTTAATGAGATATTTAGCCCATATTGAAGAAGATTCAGGAGAACAAACGTTAAAGGAGCATTTGATAAATGTAGCCGATTTATCAGCAGAATTTGCAAAGTCCTTTGACTGTTATGATTGGGGCTATTGTTGTGGTATGCTGCATGATATTGGAAAATATTCCGAGGAATTTCAGCAACGCCTGGCAGGCAGCAATATACGTGTTGACCATTCTACCGCTGGAGCAAAATTATGCTATGAAACAGGCGGCATGTATGGCTTTCTTAGTTACTGTATAGCTGGGCATCATACAGGCTTGCCAGATACGGGAGAGGACTCGAATACAAGTACGGCGTCTACCTTAAAGGGAAGGCTGAAGAAAAACGTGAAAGACTATCAGGCATATAAAAAAGAGATTAGTGTTCCGCCTTTGTCAAATCCTCCGTTTAATCCAAAGGACGCCAAAAATATAGATTTTACGCTAAGTACGTTTATCAGAATGCTCTATTCCTGTCTGGTAGATGCTGATTATTTAGATACTGAAAATTTTATGAAACCAGGGGAAACAGCCAGAGATTCAGGTGATTCTGTAGAAATATTACTTGGCAGACTAAAAAAACATATTTCAGGCTGGCTCGCTAATACGGATATTGAAACGGTAAATGGCAGAAGGACGGAAATACTTAAGAACTGTCTGGATATGGGGAATTCAGACAGAGGACTTTTTAGCCTTACAGTACCAACTGGAGGCGGAAAGACAGTGGCCTCGCTGGCCTTTGCCCTCCAACATGCCGTTAAGAACAATATGGAACGAATTATTTATGTGATTCCTTACACCAGTATTATTGAACAGAATGCCAAAGTTTTCAGTGAGATTCTGGGCAAGAACAATGTCCTGGAAAATCATTGCAATGTAGATTATGAAAGTGATGAAGAATTAAAGCCAATGCAATTGGCTGCAGAAAATTGGGATAAGCCAGTGATTGTTACGACAAATGTCCAGTTTTTTGAGTCTCTTTTTGCAAATAAATCATCTAAGTGCAGGAAGCTCCATAATATTGCGAACAGTGTGATTATTTTTGATGAGGCACAGATGCTGCCGAATGATTATTTAAAGCCATGTATAGCGATGATGGAAGAACTCTTAAAACGTTATCGGTCAAGTATTGTTCTGTGTACAGCGACACAGCCGGCATTATCACAATTTTTTCAGGAAGATGTAACACCAAAAGAATTGTGTCCCAGATGCAAGGAACAGTTCCAGTTTTTCAAACGTGTATCCTTTCAAAATTTGAAAACGATATCGGAGGATGAATTAGTTGCCAGACTGGAAACAGAAAGCCAGGCACTATGTATAGTGAATACGAAAAAGAGGGCACAAAACATCTATAAAAGACTGGAAAATGAAGGAGTATATCATCTCTCTACGTGCATGTACCCCTGCCATAGAAAACGTGTGTTGGATGAGATCAGGAAGCGTTTGCAGGATGGAGAAAGATGTATCGTGATATCAACCAGCCTTGTAGAGGCTGGAGTGGATTTGGATTTTCAATCAGTTTACAGACAGTTAGCCGGAGTGGATTCCATCATTCAGGCAGCGGGAAGATGCAACAGAGAGGGGAAAAGAGGCGTCAAGGAGAGCAAGACTTATATATTTCAATTTGTTGAAAAAGAATATGTCCCAGGACAGAAACAACAGATTGCGGTTACGAAAGATTTACTGGAGGATGAAGCTGACATATCTTCGTTGGAATCCGTGTCTAAATATTTTAGAATGCTGTATCATTTCCGGGGAGAAAGTCTGGACAAAAAAGATATTTTAGGAGAGTTTAGAAAAGGAAGATTCCCTTTTGCTAAAGTAAGCCGAGAGTTTAAAATCATAGAAGAGAATACAAAGACTATTTTTATAAACAGAGAACAAGCGGCGGATGAGATACTGACAAGATTAAAATATGAAGGTTTTACAAAAAGACTAATGAGACAGGCAGGGCAGTTTTGCATCAATGTATATAACAACGAATTTCAGAAACTCTTTGCTGCGGGCATGCTTCAGGAAATTACGGAAGACATGAAAGAAGATTTTTTCTTGCTGCGTACGGAAGAGCAGTATACAGAAGAAATGGGGCTGGTTTTGGATGTTGAGTTTGGCAGGGCAGTCATGTTATAAAAAGTAAGGGGTGCAATTAGGAGGTTATTGTTTAATACTGACTGTGTCAGATGGAAAAATATGGTCAGAATAATCTATGTATATTTTTTATAAGGGTGAGTAATATGATCCCGTACCATGGAAACAAATTGTAGATTATCCAGAAATAAGAAAAGCCCGATATAACAAGAACTTCTATTTTGGTTTCTATTGTACAAAATATGAAAAACAGGCAGAACGTTGGGCAACACGTTTTGGAAAAGATGGCTATATTAATAAGTATGAGTACACTCTTAACGATCAACTAAAGATCTTAAGCTTCAGTAAAATGACGGAGAAGTGGTTGGATTTTATTATCGCTTGCAGAAACGGAGCGTCTCACAGTTATGATATTGTAGAAGGCCCTATGGCTGATGATTCAATATTTAACTATGTTCAGAACTTTATGGATGGGAAGATATCAAGGGCAGCATTTTGGGAACTTGTAAAGTTTAATCATCCAACTCATCAAATTAGTTTCCATACTATTTCTGCTCTTGATACTCTCGACTTTATTGGAAGCGAGGTAGTGTATGGGAACAAAAAATAATGATAAACTATTTTTTACTTGCAGCTTAATTGAATATATTGGAAGAAGGATGAAAAGGACAAGAAAAGAAATTACAGATGAGCTTGGGAAAGAGGCTATTGAAAGAATTTACGAGTATGCAGATGTTTTTCATTGTGAACCAATTGAAACGGTAGCAGTGGAGTTTATAGAAGAATATGGAATAACACAAGGTGATTTTGATAATGAAAAGGAGTGCAGATATAGAGTTCCTGATTATTGGACCATGGGGGAGGTGTATGAACGTCTGATAGAAGATTCGTATTCAAATGAAGCGATCACAGATGGGATTTGGGAGGTTTATCATTCCCGGATTGATGAGCATCTGTCAGATTATAATACGGATTTTTATTATCAGCCAAGGGATTATATAGCTGCATGCTATCGCTCGGGTGAGATTTTATCTTGAAAGCAGATAAGACTCCCACCGCTATAAGCGGCAGGTAAATAATAAGTTCGTCCTGGCGGGAGTCTAATCTCCTTCCAGGGGAAAGCCGTCGGTGGATGGCAGAGGCACGCAGAGGTATTATGTCATGCGGAGCATGCGCGTGCCTCGCAGCAAGGACGCCAGGGCGCGCTTCAAAAAATACGGGAAGGAGGAAGAAGTATGGGGATAGGCGTGAAAGTAAGGGTCTGGGGGGAGTATGCACTCTTCGGCAGACCTGAGATGAAAGTGGAAAGATGCTCCTACGATGTCATGACGCCTTCAGCAGCCAGAGGGATTTTAGAGGCTGTATACTGGCATCCCGGCATGCGCTGGGTGATTGACCGGATCTATGTGGTAAACCCCATACAGTTTACCAGCATACGCAGGAATGAGGTGAAAAGCAAAATATCCGCCAGCAATGCACTGGCGGCATATAATGGCGGAAAAAAAACGCTTTATATCAGCACCAGGGAAGACATTGTACAAAGGGCATCTCTGCTTTTGTGCGATGTGGAATATGTGATCGAAGCGCATTTTAATATGACGGAAAAAGCCAATGCAACTGATAATCCCGGGAAATTTAAAGACATTATCATGAGGCGGCTGAAGAGGGGGGAGTGTTTTCACAACCCCTATTTTGGATGCAGAGAATTTCCGGCTAATTTTAAGCTCTGTGAGGAGGCGGAAATATCAACGGCTTATGAGGATGTGGAAGAGAAGGATTTGGGCTTTATGCTGTATGATATGGAATATTTAGACGACGGGGAGATCAGGCCCATGTTTTTCCGGGCTGTTATGAAAAAAGGCGTATTAGATCTAAGAGACTGTGAGGTGATCCGATGATTTTACAGGCTTTGGTGAAGCATTATGAGACGCTTGCAGATGCAGATAAAGTTACAAGGCAGGGCTGGTGCCATGCGAAAGTGTCATTTGGAATTAACCTCTCAAAAGACGGAGATATAAAAGGGATTATATCACTAAAACGTGAAGCGGAGCGAGGAAAGAAAACAGTGTGGCTTCCTTCTTTAATTATAGTTCCAGAGATGGTCGCAAGGTCATCAGGAGTGTCTGCGAATTTTTTGTGCGACAATTCGAAATATCTGCTGGGAATTGATGCGGAGGGGACAAATCAAAGGGTATTAGATTGTTTTCAGGCGGCAAAGGAAAAACACCTGTCATTATTAGCCAATGTCCACAGTGAAATGGCGGAAGCGGTCAAAAAGTATTTCGAAAAATGGGAACCTGAACATGCGGCTGACAATCCGGAACTGCAGGAAGACTGGGATGAAATAACGGAGGGCGGTAACTTAATATTCTGTATGAGCTTAGACTATGCGCAAGACGACAGTGAAATAAAAAGAGCGTGGGAGCAGGCGCTGGCAGCAGGGTCAGAACAGGTTACAGGGACATGCCTGGTTACGGGTGAGAAAGCGGAAATTTCGAGAATACATAACACAATTAAAGGCGTGCCAGGAGCGCAGTCCAGCGGTGCGGCACTGGTATCTTTTAATGCCCCGGCATTTGAATCCTATGGGAAGGAGCAGAGTTACAATGCCCCGGTTGGTAAATATGCTGCATTTGCATATACAACAGCATTGAATTATCTGCTGGCCCAGAGGAATTACACCTTTCAGTTTGGCGACACGATGGTTGTATTTTGGGCGGAAGATGGGAATGAAGTTTATCAGGATATATTTTCCTGGTCAGTAGATCCGAAACCGGATAATCAGGAGACGGTACGCGGGGTACTTGATGCATTAAAAAAACAGGAAGCGATTGATATTGGCGGAATTCAGATAAATACGGAGCAGGAATTCTATATTTTAGGTTTAGCGCCCAACGCTGCCCGGCTGGCTGTCCGGTTTTTCTATCAGAACTCTTTTGGGAATATTTTATATAATATTTCCAGGCATTATGAAAGAATAAAAATTGTAAAGCCTTCATGGGAGGAGCGCGAATATTTGGGAATAGGCCAGATGCTCCAGGAGACGGTGAATCAAAAATCAAAAGATAAGAAACCTGTACCGAATATGGCGGCGATGGTTTTGCAGGCTGTCTTATCCGGCGGCAGATACCCGGCCAATCTATACAGTAATACCATGATCCGAATCCGGGCAGAACAGGGAAAGATAACATGGGGAAGGGCAGGGATTATAAAGGCTTATTTAATAAGGAATTGTACATGGGGTAAAGGAGATGATTTTATGGGATTAAATGAAGATTGTAATGATGCGGCATATGTATTGGGACGAATTTTTTCTGTATTGGAAGCTGTTCAGGAAGAAGCGAACCCGGGAATAAATGCAACCATTCGGGACAGATACTTCAATGCGGCATGTACTACACCGGAATCTATTTTTCCGATCCTGATTAAATTAAAGAATAGTCATATCAAAAAAATAGATAGAACAAAAGAAGCTGCAAAAGTGTACTATGAAAAACTTCTTACGAATCTTATGGGAAAGCTGGACCAGTATCCAAAGCGCCTGACATTGGAAGAGCAGGGTAGATTTATGTTAGGTTACTATCATCAGGTACAGAAAAGGTATGAGAAAAAGGAGGATAAGTAAATGAGCGAAGTGATAAAAAACAGGTATGAGTTTGTCGTATTATTTGATGTAGAAAATGGTAACCCGAACGGAGATCCGGATGCAGGTAATATGCCGAGAATCGATCCGGAGAGCGGATATGGTATTGTTACAGATGTATGTCTGAAAAGAAAAATCAGGAATTATGTAGAGACTGTAAAAGAGGATGCGGAAGGATACAGGATATATATCAAGGAAGATGTTCCATTAAACAGAAGCGATAACGAGGCTTATATACATCTGGGCGTGAATGATAAAACAATAAAAGAACTGAAAAAGAAAGATCCTGATGCAGATGTGAAAATCAGGGATTTTATGTGTGAGAAGTTTTATGACATCAGAACTTTTGGAGCTGTGATGACTACCTTTGTGAAAGCGGCACTGAACTGTGGTCAAGTCAGAGGCCCGGTACAGCTTGGTTTTGCAAGAAGTATTGACCCTATTATCAGTCAGGAAGTAACAATTACCAGAGTTGCTATTACAACGGAAAAAGATGCTGAAAATAAGAGTACAGAAATGGGAAGAAAAAATATTGTTCCATATGCACTGTATCGTGTGGAGGGGTATATTTCTGCCAACCTGGCCAGAAAGGTAACTGGATTTTCCGAGGAAGATCTTGAACTTTTGTGGGAGGCAGTCATTAATATGTTTGAGCATGACCACTCTGCCGCCAGAGGGAAGATGGCAGTCCGGGAACTGATTGTATTTAAGCACAGCAAAGAGTTGGGCGACTGCCCGGCTTACAAATTATTTGATGCTGTTGAGGTGAAGAGAAAGGCGGATGTTCAGTATCCGAGAAAGTATCAGGATTATACAGTAGAAATACATGAGGACATGATACCGGATTCAATAGAGGTGAAATGGAAGATATAATGGAATATTCAGAAGATGATTATTTGATGATATCAGGAATACAGCATTTTAAATTTTGCCGGCGGCAGTGGGCTTTGATTCATATTGAACAGCAATGGGATGAAAATGTTCATACGGTGGTAGGTGAATTAATGCACAAAAAAGTCCATGATCCATATTTAACGGAGAAAAGGAAAGATGTTTTGATCACGAGGGCGCTTCCAGTGTCTTCCAGGACAATGGGAGTCAGCGGAGAGTGTGATGTGGTAGAGTTCCAAAAAAGTGAAGATGGAATCAAACTGCACGGACATCGCGGACTTTATAAAGTTTATCCAATTGAATATAAAAAAGGAAAACCGAAAGTAACCGGGGAAGATCGGCTTCAACTTACTGCACAGGCACTTTGTCTGGAAGAAATGTTTTCCATCCCAGTCCCCGAGGGGGCAATATTCTACGGTGAGACGAGAAGACGGGAAGTCATTGAAATAACAGAGGAACTTCGAAAAGAAGTGAAGGATATGTTTCTGGAGATGCACCAATACTACAACAGGCAATACACTCCAAAAGTGAAGTATAGCAAAGCATGTAATGCATGCTCTCTTAAAGATATCTGTCTTCCTAAATTGGGAAAGGCTGTTTCCGTGAAGGAATACATGGATCAGATGCTGAAGGAGGGGGAGGAATGAAAAAACTACTAAACACACTTTACGTTACATCTGAAAACAGCTATTTATCTTTGGATGGAGAAAATATTGTAGTGCTGGATTCAGAGAAAGAAGTTGGCAGGCTTCCTCTGCATAATTTGGAAGGAATTGTTTCCTTTGGTTACCGTGGTACAAGCCCTGCTCTGATGGGAGCCTGCGCAGACCGGAATATTTCGTTATGTTACCTGACGCCGCAGGGAAAGTTTCTGGCAAGAGTTTCGGGAAAAATAAAAGGAAACGTTATCTTGAGAGAGCAGCAATATGCAAGCAGCCAGAGCGAAGAGAAGAGTCTGGAAATCGCAAAGAATTGTATTATAGGAAAAGTACATAATGCCCGCTGGGTACTTGAGAGAGCAACGAGAGACCATAGCATGCAGATCGATGTTGAAAAAGTTAAAAGTGCGTCCGATAAATTAAGGAAATCCTTAGAACTTATTAAGTCATGCCAGTCAAAAGAGCAGTTGAGAGGCTTCGAGGGAGAAGCGGCAAGCGTTTATTTCGGCGTGCTTGACGAATTGATCTTGCAGCAGAAAAAGGAGTTTACTTTTCAGGGGAGGAATAAAAGACCGCCCCTGGATCATGTAAATGCTTTGCTTTCTTTTGTTTATACATTACTAACAAATACAATAACCTCTGCGCTGGAAACCGTAGGATTAGATCCGTGCATCGGGTATTTGCACACTGAACGTCCGGGACGGGTATCATTATCATTAGATCTTATAGAAGAGCTTCGTGCTGTGTTAGCGGATCGTTTTGTACTGTCTTTGATCAATAAAAAGATTATTAGCGGAAAGAACTTTGATAAAAAAGAAAATGGCGCGGTTCTTATGGATGATGAGCTTCGTAGAATTGTATTGACGGAATGGCAGAATAAAAAGAAGGAAACTTTAACGCATCCATATTTGAAAGAAAAAGTGGAATGGGGAATGGTACCCTATGTACAGGCGATGCTGCTTGCCAGGTACCTTAGAGGTGACTTAGATGGATATCCCGTGTTCTTGTGGAAATGAGGTGGGGCAATGCTGGTACTGATTACATATGATGTGAATACGGAAACGGCTGCCGGAAAAACCAGATTGAGAAAAGTGGCGAAACAATGTGTCAATTATGGAAGACGAGTGCAGAATTCAGTATTTGAGTGTATACTGGATCATGCACAGTGTGTCAGGCTGAAGGCAATATTATCTGAAATCATTGATGAGAACGTGGATAGTCTTAGATTTTATTATTTAGGCAATAATTATAAGACCAGGGTTGAACATTTTGGGGTCGAAAGGGGAACTTCTGCTGATCAGACGTTGATTATGTAGCATCCTGTAAGTTCTCTTTAAACAATGAAGAAAGGCGTAGACTGATGGCAGAGTTTAATATGGGGTTACAACTAAATAATGGTATTCAAATGCCCCGCATTGGCATGGGCGCTTGGCTTTTAGGTGAAAGTATAAAAACGGAAAAGGAAGAACTTGAAGCGCTGCAGGCCGGACTGGATGCAGGCGTGTGTCTAATTGACACTGCCGAGATGTACGGGAATGGCCGATCAGAACGGCTTATTGGTGAAGCGATAAAAGGATACAATCGGGATCATTTATTTCTTGTATCAAAGGTCTTACCGCAGAATGCCGGGCACCGGCATATATTTAGAAGCGTTGAGATGACATTAAAGAACCTGAAAACTGATTATCTGGATCTCTATCTGCTTCACTGGCGCGGGTCAATTCCTCTGGAGGAAACGGTATCCTGTATGGAACAACTGGTGAAAGACGGGAAAATAAGAAGCTGGGGCGTTTCTAATTTCGACACAGATGACATGGAAGAATTGTTCAGTATTCCGTCTGGCAGAAACTGCGTTGTGAATCAAGTTTTGTATCATCTCGGCTCCCGGGGCGTGGAATACGATTTGCTGCCGTGGCTGACAGAACATAAAATTCCGTTGATGGCATACTGCCCACTGGCACAAGCGGGAGATCTCAGAGGAGAACTGTTGTCTGATGAGAGCGTCCGCAAGGTCGCAGAAGCACATGGAATTACAAAAATGCAGGTTCTGCTGGCATTTGTGCTGTATAAGAAAAATGTGATCGCGATTCCGCGCAGTGGAAAAAAGGAACATGTTCTGCAAAACTGGGATGCACGAAGAATTGAATTGACGGAGGAAGAGTATCATTTGTTGGATGAAGCTTTTCCAGCTCCACAGCGAAAGACTTACCTGGATATTGTTTGAGATACAGATGTTTCTTTGTAAAAGGTCAGGCAGCTCTGTGCATTTATTGCACAGACTGTAATGAAACATGATGGTTTCAGACATTCAGTATCCACTTCGTTTCATGCTATCCGTGCGCTAATGGCGTACGGCACTATCCATCATAGATGAATTTCAATGAGCCGGATACGTAACAGTTATGCCTAAACTATTACCTTACGATAACAGTATAATAATATTACGGTAGGAGCATGTAGTTCATTTAGGGACTGCACCATGGAGACCTTGGGGAATATAATTATCAGTAAACTGTCAAAATATAGAAAATATTAAAAGAAAATTGCTGATGGGAATGTTCTGATAGTATTTATGGTGTTTTAGGTGCGAATGTGAAGTGAACATAAATTCCCCGGGAGATTCGCACCATATAAATCTATAAAATGTTATATTGAGACGAGAAAAAAAGCGAGTTTGAGCTAAAACAGTTGTAATTTCTAGGAAAATGCTATAGAATTTTAGGAGAAATGTATAATTATCATGTGTAAAAATTGTGCAATTCTGCTGTCACTCCCTGCGTGGGAGTGTGGATTGAAATTGATCGTTTGTGATGAAAAACAAAAGCTAACAATGTCACTCCCTGCGTGGGAGTGTGGATTGAAATTCCATTTGAGTGTGACTCCGTTTATTCCGTTTGCGGTCACTCCCTGCGTGGGAGTGTGGATTGAAATATTTTGACATTTAAGTATCTCTTAAATAATCCTGGTCACTCCCTGCGTGGGAGTGTGGATTGAAATGTCAAAGATTCCCTTTTGCTTAAAAAAATAACGTCACTCCCTGCGTGGGAGTGTGGATTGAAATATAAAGTCGGGATGTTATAATAACTCTCCCGATGGTCACTCCCTGCGTGGGAGTGTGGATTGAAATTATTTTTTTCGACGCTCAATCTATCTGCGATAAAGTCACTCCCTGCGTGGGAGTGTGGATTGAAATTAATTTTGACAATTCATTAACGGCTTCTGGTTTTAGTCACTCCCTGCGTGGGAGTGTGGATTGAAATATTGTTAGCTTTTGTTTTTCATCACAAACGATCAGTCACTCCCTGCGTGGGAGTGTGGATTGAAATAAAGCGATAAATTGGCAACCATAATTTATCGCTTGCCGTCACTCCCTGCGTGGGAGTGTGGATTGAAATAAAGTTAAAGAAAACTACTTGCCTACCGTGCAAAGTCACTCCCTGCGTGGGAGTGTGGATTGAAATTATCAGGTTAAAACTTAGATGACTTTTGTCTGGGTCACTCCCTGCGTGGGAGTGTGGATTGAAATCAAATCTATACGAAATTGAGATAGACGATAAATGTCACTCCCTGCGTGGGAGTGTGGATTGAAATTAATTTTGACAATTCATTAACGGCTTCTGGTTTTAGTCACTCCCTGCGTGGGAGTGTGGATTGAAATAAAGCGATAAATTGGCAACCATAATTTATCGCTTGCCGTCACTCCCTGCGTGGGAGTGTGGATTGAAATAGAACCTGATATATACATTGTGCCATCCTTGTCTGTCACTCCCTGCGTGGGAGTGTGGATTGAAATCGCAATTTCCTGATAGGTTCTGTAAAGAGTTTCAGGTCACTCCCTGCGTGGGAGTGTGGATTGAAATCTTTTATTTGCACGGTAGGCAAGTAGTTTTCTTTGTCACTCCCTGCGTGGGAGTGTGGATTGAAATCAGTAGAGTCCCTCCGCATTGTACACCTCACTCGTCACTCCCTGCGTGGGAGTGTGGATTGAAATCAAATCTATACGAAATTGAGATAGACGATAAATACGTCACTCCCTGCGTGGGAGTGTGGATTGAAATTTTTGCACCCTGTCTTCTTGAGTTTAATCCGATTTGGTCACTCCCTGCGTGGGAGTGTGGATTGAAATCCCATATAAAAAAATCAAAAAACTTGTACCAAGTCACTCCCTGCGTGGGAGTGTGGATTGAAATAAAATCAGGCCGCGTCATAGTTAATACAACTTTAGTCACTCCCTGCGTGGGAGTGTGGATTGAAATCCCAATCGTTTGTTGTGGTGCGATGTTTTGGTAGTCACTCCCTGCGTGGGAGTGTGGATTGAAATTATATAGCTATACGGATAGCTATATAATTTGGAATGTCACTCCCTGCGTGGGAGTGTGGATTGAAATAGTCGATCCACGTGACCATCGCAAGAGGTCAGGGAAGTCACTCCCTGCGTGGGAGTGTGGATTGAAATCAACACCCCTAAATCCATTAAATCTAGCATAGACGTCACTCCCTGCGTGGGAGTGTGGATTGAAATATCATAGTTTGCCCCTGTGTATAACTGCTCAATAGTCACTCCCTGCGTGGGAGTGTGGATTGAAATTCCTCCTTTAAAATTAAAGGAGGGTTTAAGTATGTCACTCCCTGCGTGGGAGTGTGGATTGAAATCTGCGTAAGTACTGGAAATCATT
>OBZW01000369.1_pt1 | contig 31301 bp, 29 predicted proteins | sample 1477021 | NCBI WGS metagenome assembly OBZW01 (sample SAMEA2580262, study PRJEB22360) | human gut metagenome | biome: human gut; feature: human-associated habitat; material: faeces | place: Denmark | collected 2008/2010
GCCGCATAGCCCCAACAGATGTACGCCTCCGTCCATTCCACTGACCGCTCCCGGCAGGCGGACCCTTCTCCCAGAAGATCCCCTTTCACCCAATTACATCATACCCATTCCGCCGCCTGCTCCTGCCGGCATTGGTGGTGTATCTTCTTTGATTGTAGCCACTACTGATTCTGTTGTCAGCAGTGTGGATGCTACGCTTGTTGCATTCTGTAATGCGCTTCTGGTAACTTTTGCAGGATCCAGGATTCCTTCTTTTACCATGTCTACATACTCTTCTTTGTATGCGTCAAATCCAACTCCTGGTTCGGACTCTCTTACTTTATTAATGATAACTGCTCCTTCAAGACCAGCATTTGATGCAATGTGGTACAGTGGTGACTCCAGAGCCTTCAGAACTACTTTAGCGCCTGTTTTCTCGTCGCCTTCCAGTTCCTCGGCAAATTTTTCAACTTCTTTCGCTGCGTGAATGTATGCAGAACCGCCGCCTGCAATGATTCCTTCTTCTACTGCAGCTCTTGTTGCGTTCAGAGCATCTTCCATGCGGAGTTTTGCTTCCTTCATCTCAGTCTCTGTTGCAGCGCCTACGCGGATAACTGCTACGCCGCCAGCCAGTTTTGCGAGTCTTTCCTGTAATTTTTCTCTGTCAAAATCAGAGGTTGTCTCTTCGATACCCTTCTTGATCTGGGCAACTCTGTCTTCGATTGCTTTCTTTTCTCCACACCCATCAACAATAACAGTGTTCTCTTTCTGAACTTTAACGGATTTTGCACGTCCCAGCTGATCCAGGGAAGCTTCCTTCAGATCCATTCCCAGTTCCTCTGAAATCACTTGTCCGCCTGTCAGAATCGCAATATCCTGCAGCATTTCTTTTCTTCTGTCACCATAGCCCGGTGCTTTTACTGCTACTACGTTAAAGGTTCCGCGCAGTTTATTGACAATCAATGTTGTAAGAGCCTCTCCCTCAATGTCTTCCGCAATAATCAGAAGCCTTGCGCCTGACTGTACAACCTGCTCTAAGAGTGGAAGAAGATCCTGGATGCTGGAGATCTTCCTGTCTGTGATCAGGATGTAAGGATCTTCCAGATTTGCTTCCATTTTTTCCATATCTGTTGCCATATATGCGGAAATGTATCCACGGTCAAACTGCATACCTTCTACTAGATCCAGTTCGGTAAGCATTGTCTTAGACTCCTCGATCGTGATAACGCCGTCATTGGAAACCTTATCCATAGCGTCTGCTACCATCTGTCCTACTGCATCATCTCCTGATGATACAGCTGCAACCCTGGCAATCTGCTCTTTATCTTTCACTTTGCTGCTCATTTTTGCAATGGCATCTACTGCTACATCTGTAGCTTTCTTCATTCCTTTACGGAGAATGATCGGATTCGCGCCTGCTTCCAGGTTCTTCATTCCTTCGTGTACCATGGACTGTGCAAGTACTGTAGCTGTTGTTGTACCATCTCCGGCCACATCGTTTGTCTTGGAAGCCACTTCTTTTATCAGCTGAGCTCCCATGTTTTCAAATCCGTCTTCCAGTTCGATTTCTTTTGCAATCGTTACACCATCGTTTGTAATAAGCGGTGCTCCGAATGATTTGTCAAGAACTACGTTTCTTCCTTTTGGTCCCAATGTTACTCTTACTGTGTCGGCCAGCTTGTTAACTCCTTTTTCCAGCGCTGCTCTGGCTTCTGTTCCATATTTGATTTCCTTTGCCATGTCTGTCACTCCTCTTATTCTAATTAAATTCTTTCTTCAAGTTCATCTGTTAAAACATATTATTTTATAGAAATTAGTCAAGCAATTAAATTAATTTTGACGGACATCCTACTCAACAATTGCCAAAATGTCGCTCTGTTTTACAATGATATACTCTTCTTTTTCCAACTCTACTTCCGTTCCTGCATATTTGGAGTAGATAACTTTATCGCCGACTTTTACCTGCATTGTCACTTCTTTACCGTCTATATTTCCACCAGGTCCAACTGCAATTACCAATGCCTCCTGCGGCTTCTCTTTTGCCTGACCCGGCAGGACGATACCTGACTTTGTTGTTTCTTCCGCTTCAAATTGTTTTAATACAATCTTGTCACCTAATGGTACTAATTTCATAGTAATTCCTCCTTAATTAATTTTGCTAGTTATTAGCACTCATTTCTTTTGAGTGCTAACCTCATGAATATAAAATAGCACTCTGTTTCCAATTTGTCAACAGAGTTTCTAAAATTTATACATTATTTTGCAGCTTGCTGCAAATCCGCCCATAGGGCATGTGTTACGGTATGCCCTTGGGTATACATTATTTTGCAGCTTGCTGCAAATCCGCCCGCAGGGTATGTGTTACGGTATGCCCTGCGGGTTTCTTAGTTTATAAAACTGACTTCTTTTAAGTCTTTTGCTTACTTTCGTTTAATCGGCCGTTTTACGCTGTCCACATTATAGAATCCATTCTCTATCTTAAAGACAAGCATATTGCCATTCTCACACTGAAAGCGTTCTTTCACTGCTCCTGTACAGTAAAGCAGTTCTTTCTTAGTGGAAATATAGCACTGATATTTGGCATCCAGGGAAATTGCCGTCAAATCATCTTCTTTTAATTGCAAGTATATGTAATCTTCCTCCAAATCATACTTAAAAACCTGGCAATGATGTGTCGCATCATCAAAAATTACATCTGCCGAAATTACTTTTTCCATCTGTAAGTCTACCGGGTTACCTTCATACATATTTCTCTGCCTCCTAAACGATTTGATTTTCTGTCCTAAACTTCCGGATAATTATTGATTGTTATCATAAGAGAGGGTATCAGCTGCCTGATACCCTCTCCAATTTACTATACTCAGTAATAGATAAATACGTCTGAACATCTACAGACGCTCTTTTTTTATTTTTTCCAGTTCCGTAAACACATAATCATTCAGAACCTTAATATATGTCCCTTTCATGCCGGATGACCTGGACTCTATCACGCCTGCGCTTTCAAACTTTCTAAGTGCATTGACAATTACGGATCTGGTAATGCCTACACGGTCTGCAATCTTACTTGCTACAAGTATGCCTTCCGTACCGTCCAGTTCCTCGAAAATATGAATAATTGCCTCCAGCTCTGAAAAAGAAAGGGTGCTGATCGCAGACTGCACGATGTGTTCTTTTCTCGTCTCCTCCGCGCTCTCTTCATTGACAGAGCGAAGCATCTCCAGCCCTACTACCGCTGTTCCATACTCACTCAAGATAATGTCATCAATCTCATATACGGAATTCTGTTTGTAAATAAATAAAGTCCCCAGACGCTCTCCTGCTATGTCGATCGGTGTAATGATAGCCTGGTACCCGCTCACCGCTTCCGGCGAAAAACCAAGTGTTTCCAGATTGACATTCTCTTTAGTAGATAAGATATTCAGCAGACGTTCGTTCAGCATCTCATCGATATGCGCGCCAACTGACTCGCCTACGAGTTCCCTGATGCCTTCCACCTGTCCACATTTGCTCACTCCCAGTATCTTGCCCTTTTTGCTGACAACAAGGACATTAGAATCCAGAATCTCCGTAAGGACGGCACAAATATCGTTAAAAACCACCTTGCTGGAATTGTTGTTATGAAGCAGCTTATTAATTTTTCTTGTCTTATCCAATAACTGTACGCTCATTGATTTCCTCCAGATTTAATTGTGTATACAACTCGTTTCAATTCGTTCGATATAGTTATGTTATCATACAACTCACGAAATATCAACGTCATTTATCTAATTTTTTTTCAGATTTCGGACATATCCACATTTTTCATCTGCACATACGAGTTTACTTCCTTTTTCTACCATATAATTGCCGCATTCAGGGCACTTTTCCTTGGATGGCTTCTGCCAGGACATGAACTCACATTCCGGATTATTTTCACAGCCATAATACTTTCTGCCCTTCTTTGTCTTGCGGATTACTACTTCTTTACCGCAAACCGGGCATGGAACGCCAATCTTCTCCAGATATGGTTTTGTATTCTTGCAGTCCGGGAATCCCGGACAAGCCAGAAACTTTCCGTGAGGGCCATATTTTACCACCATGTTCCGGCCGCACTCTTCACAAATCACGTCTGTCACTTCGTCTTCGATCTTAACACTTTCCAGCTCTTTCTCGGCAATCTGCACTGCTTCTTCCAGATCCGGATAGAAGTTACGGATGACCTCTTTCCAAGGTACCTTGCCTTCTTCCACCATATCCAGCAGGCCTTCCATATTGGCAGTGAAGTTCTCGTCCACAATACTTGGGAAAGACTGCTTCATGATATTATTCACAACCTCGCCGATCTCTGTGATATAAAGGTTCTTTGCTTCCTTTGTGACATAGCGGCGTCCCAGGATCGTGGAGATCGTAGGAGCGTAAGTACTTGGACGGCCAATGCCCAGTTCTTCCAGCATCTTGACCAGAGTCGCCTCCGTATAATGCGCTGGCGGCTGCGTAAAATGCTGCTTTGAATCAAAGCTCTCCTTATTCAGCCGGGTGTCCATACTCAGTCCGTTTACCAGAACATTGCTCTCTTCTTTCTCTTCGTCAGCCTCTGTGTAGACACTGCGGAAACCATCGAATACTACTTTCGAAGTTGCTACTGTAAACCGGTAATCACCTGCTCCTATTTTTACAGAAATGGTCTCATACTTTGCAGGCTGCATCCTGCTTGCTGCAAACCGTTTCCAGATCAGCTGGTAAAGGCGCAGCTGATCCCTGGAAAGAGAATCTTTCAGGGAGGCCGGAGTCCTGGTAATATCGGTAGGCCTGATGGCCTCATGCGCATCCTGTATCTTCTTCTCGGTCTTTTTCGCCTGAGCGCCTGCAGCCACATACTCTTTTCCATAAGCTGACGCAATATATTCTCTTGCCGCTTCATCCGCCTCTTCGGAGATTCTGGTGGAATCCGTACGCAGATAAGTAATCACACCGACTGTCCCATTCCCCTTGATATCAATTCCTTCGTACAGCTGCTGTGCAATGCGCATCGTTTTCTGTGTTCCAAAATTCAGTACCTTAGCGGCTTCCTGCTGCAGCGTACTGGTTGTAAAAGGAAGCGGGGCCTTGCGGATGCGTTCTCCTTTTTTAATATCATTGATTTTAAACTCTTCGTTGTCTACTGCTTTGATTATCTGATTCAGTTCCTCTTCTGAACCAATCGTCATCTTCTGTTTCTCTGTACCGTAAAACTTAGCCACCAGCGGACGCTTTTCGCCTTTTACCTTTAAAACAGCATCCAGAGACCAGTATTCTTCCGGAATAAATGCATCGATCTCGGCCTCCCTGTCTGCAATCAGACGAAGCGCAACCGACTGCACGCGTCCCGCACTGAGTCCCCTTTTTACTTTTGCCCACAGCACCGGGCTTATACGGTAGCCCACCATTCTGTCCAGGATACGGCGTGCCTGCTGAGCGTCAACCAGACTCATATCAATATCCCTGGGGGCCTTTAAAGATGCCTTTACAGCATTTTTGGTAATCTCGTTAAATGTAATACGGCGCATTTTCTTATCATCTAATTTCAAAGCCGTTGCCAGATGCCAAGATATCGCCTCTCCCTCTCGGTCGGGGTCAGTTGCAAGATAGACTTTGTCGGCTTTCTTTGCTTCCTTGCGCAGATTCGCCAGGATATCTCCCTTTCCCCTAATCGTAATATATTTGGGCTCATAGTCGTTTTCTATATCAATGCCCAGCTGGCTCTTGGGCAGATCTCGGACATGTCCGTTCGATGCAGCAACTGAATAGTTGCTCCCCAGGAACTTTTTGATTGTTTTCACCTTGGCAGGTGACTCCACAATAACCAGATAATGTGCCATAAAACTTCCTCCAATAGGCTTTCACGCCTCTATTTATCATTTTATCTTAATATAATGATTTTTTGAAATCTCTTTGATGTATCCTTTCAGTTCTAACGACACAAGCCGCTCAAGCACCTCGTTTGCCGGCAGCTTCGTTTCCTCTGTGAGCTGGCTAAGATTCTTGGGATACAAACCAAGACGACTATACACCATATTTTCCCCACTTTCAAGCACTTTTTCAATTTTGGCTGTTTTTTTGTTCTCTTCGGTACAGTTCATATTCAGCTCCTCCAGGAGCATTTCCGTCGACAACAGAATACCTGCCCCCTGTCGGATCAGCTCATTGCAGCCCTGGCTCAGGCTGCTGTTAACAGGCCCCGGCAGCGCATACACATCCCGTCCCTGCTCCAGGGCCATATCCGCGGTGATCAATGATCCGCTCTTCTCTCGTGCCTCGATCACAAGAACCAAATCCGACAAACCGCTGATAATCCGATTCCGCCGGGGAAAATTCTGGGGTGCGGGAGGGGTTCCAGGCGGAAATTCGGACAGGATTCCTCCTTCTTCTTCTAAAATATCCACATACAGCCCGATATGTTCCCGTGGATAACAGATATCCACACCACAGCCTAATACCGCATACGTATGCCCTTTTCCCATCAGAGCGCCCCGCTGGGCGGTTCCGTCTATGCCCCTCGCCAGCCCGCTGATAACCGAAACATCACACTCTGCAAGCCGCTCCCCGAATTCAAAAGCATACTTTTCTCCATAGGGTGTACAGCGCCTGGCGCCCACAATCGCAACCGCCCTTTTCTCCTCTTGCGGCAGTCTGCCTTTTACGTAAAGCGCATAGGGCGGATCCGGAATTGTCCTCAGTCTTCCTGGGAATTCCCGGGAAAAACAGGGAATAAAGCGGATGGATTTCTCCTCCAGCTTTGCTGCTGTTTCTTCCGGATTTCGCTCCTTTTGCGCCTGCATAATTGTATGGATGTCCCTTTCATTTAAGAACTCTAATTCTTTTAGTTTTGTTTCTTCTATATAAAATATACATTCACCGGAACCAAGATGTTTTCTCAGCAGATATTTTTTACGGTCACTCAAAGGTGTAATAGCAGCAAGCCAATATTCATATTTCATTTTCTCATCTCCCCCAGTATTTTTTGTCCATCGTACGGTAACCTATTGCTTCTTTTATATGTTTCACAGCAATTCTATCCTGTCCGTCCAAATCTGCAATCGTTCTGGCCACCTTCAGGATTTTGTGGTAAGTCCGGGCTGTGAGCCTGAGGGAAGTAAATGCCTGCTCCATCAGCCTGTTTTCCGCTTTTCCAAGCCTACAGTATACCTCCAGCTCTTTAACCCCAAGCATCGCATTCGAAACAATACCTGTCCCTGTATAGCGCCGGTTTTGAATTTCACGGGCATCACATACACGCCTTCGTATCTCTGCTGAACTTTCTTCTTTTCTTTTTCGCAAAAGAGCCTCGAACTCCACTTTGGGAGCCTCCACGCAAATGTCGATACGGCTAAGAAAAGGCTGGCTGATCTTGCTCAAATACTGCTGGATCTGGCCGGGAGTACAGGTGCACCGTTCGAAATCGGGATAGCAGCCGCAGGGGCATGGATTCATGGCCGCAATCAAAATAAAATTAGCCGGGAACACATAATTGCCATGCGTCCTCGCTATGTGTATCTGATGTTCCTCCAGTGGCTGCCGCAGCACTTCCAGCACAGCCTTCTGGAACTCCGGAAGTTCATCCAAAAACAGTACGCCTCCATGAGCCAGGCTGATCTCACCGGGAGAAGGAACCAGGCCGCCTCCAATCAGCGCCGCCTTTGTAGCCGTATGGTGGACACTGCGGAACGGCCTCTGTCGTATCAGCGGTGCTTCCTTATCTAACAGCCCCATTATGCTGTATATCTTCGTAATCTCCATGCTTTCCTCCAGTGTCATAGGCGGAAGGATCCCCGGAATTCGTCTGGCCGCCATTGTTTTTCCGCTTCCCGGCGGCCCAACCAGCAAAAGGTTATGGCCGCCCGCTACGGCTACTTCTGCGGCCCGCTTTACATTTTCCTGCCCCTGTATCTCACTGTAATCCAGAAATTTTTGTACAGGCTCCCCTTGCTTATGTTTTGGATACGGCTCTGGCTCCAGCCGCACTTCTCCAGACAAAAAAGAAATAACTTCATGAAGATTTCGAACCCCCAGCACCGCGACCCCTTCTACTAGCGCACCCTCAGGTGCATTGGCTTTCGGTACTACACACACGGGAATCCCTGCCGCCCTTGCCTCCATAATCACAGGAAGAATTCCCGGAACTTTCTGTAAACATCCATCCAGGCTCAGCTCCCCTATAACCAGGGCATTCTTCACATTCTCCTCAGGAATCAGCCCCAGGGATACAAGAATTGCCACCGCAATGGGCAGATCAAACGCCGCCCCTCTCTTTCTCATCGTTGCCGGTGACAGATTAATCACCGTCTTCTTAGCCGGATAATCCAGCCCCGAATTGCGGATTGCTGTCTGCACTCTTTCTGCTGCTTCCTTCACCTCAGAAGAAAGATACCCAACCATATGAAAAGCAGGAAGCCCATTGCTGACATCTGCCTCCACATGTACAAACTCCACCTTCAGCCCCTGAACAGACGCTGATAAAACTGTGCTGAAACTCATTCATACACTCCTTTCAAGCATTGATCAAAAATAGATAAGTAAATAAATGAAACATGGCCGAAGCGGCCCGAATTGACAACCAGGGAAGAAATCCCCGGAACTGGTGAATCCATCATAGCTTACTATCGCACTCCTGTCAAGAAGGAGATCTTTGAAGGGAGTTTTTTGCTTTGAGGGGGCGCTGAGAGAGAGGGGAGACTGGTTTCCGGCGGGGCGGTGTATGCCATTTCAAAGTCCTGCCCGTGCGTTAAGAATCCGTAGGGGAAAAAACAGGGAACTTGGAGGGACATGCCGCAGTTGGCCCGAATGCCGATGCATTCGCGCCGCCGGCGGCAACAGAATTTGTTTTTGTAAAACAAATTCCGCCCTCCAAGTTCCCTGTTTTTTCCCCAACGGATTCTAAGACGCACTCTATGGACTTTGAAATGGCATACACCGCCCCGCCGGAAACCAGCCTCCCCTCTCTCTCAGTTGGGCGCATCAAGGCGGAAGATAAAATACTCCCACGGAGGGTGGATCTGCGGCTGAGGCGTATTTGTGATGTATGGACGGATATCTGATGGCTGGAGATGGCTTATCAACAAATTACACAAATGCTTCAGTCATTAAGTCACTCATATGCGATTCAATCGGCCTCCCTCGCAGCTTCCCGCCCCGACAAAAGAAATATCCATCCGTCCGGATGCGCCCAGCCTGTCCGGGAGGGGGCTTCTGCCGCAGGCCAGGAAACTTCCATGCCCCTTTTCGGCTGCATAGAGTGCGCGTAGTCTCGTTTGATAAAAACCGTATCGGATGGGGAGGCTGAAATCTGCTTCCGAAGCAGATTTCAAAGCGGCCTGAGCCGCGCAATTCTTCAGAATTGCGGGGTGAATGCCGCCGGTGCCTCCCCATCCGATACGGTTTTTATCTAGCGAGACTAAGCAAACGGGCCGCAGCCGAAAAGGGGCATGGAAGTTTCCTGGCCTGCGGCAGAAGCTCCCTCCCGGACAGGCGTCCCCTCCGCAACTCCCTATTTATTTTGTGTGGAAAAGCACAATTTTGACGTTTTTCACATAGACTATATCAAATGTGCTTAGAGGTGCTGTTCTTGAAATCTTTTCCAAATCCCCTCACTCCATCGGAAGAAAAATATTACATGCAAAAATATACAGAGGGCGACCTTCAGGCAAAACATGTCTTAATCGAACGAAATCTGCGGCTCGTTGCACATGTCATTAAAAAATACCAGTATCTCGACGAGGACCCTGAGGATCTCATATCTATAGGAACCATTGGCCTGATCAAAGCTGTCGTTACATTTAATCCAGATAAGGGCAACCGGCTTGCAGCCTATGCTTCCAAATGTGTTGAAAACGAAATTTTGATGTATCTGCGGGCCAAAAAGAAAACAAGCAAGGAAATCTCGCTGTATGAACCTATCGGCACCGACAGAGAAGGCAACGAAATCAAGCTCTATGACATCATCGAAACCGACGAAGCAGATGTCCCCGAGAAAATCAACCTCAAAGAAAATATCCAGAAGCTTTATGAGAAAGTTGAAAACGAACTCTCCCAGCGCGAAAGGCTTGTTCTGAAAATGCGGTACGGCCTCTACAACGGGGAAGAATACACACAGCGGGAAATTGCCAGGCAGCTGGGAATCTCCCGCTCCTACGTCTCCCGCATTGAAAAAAGTGCGGTGGAAAAGCTGCGGGAATTCTTTTAAGGGGAGTATTGGGGAGTTTTTTTGCGGAGAGGGACGCTGAAAAACCCCCAGTAATTGACTTATGGTAATACTGTTATGTTTTGATATAAAGAAAAAATCTACTTATCACTGCATAGGGTTATCCCATAAGTTCATCAAAATATTAGACTAATCATCTTCTTTACAAATTAGGACATACTGCCCCCTCAACGACTCAATACGCCTTTACCGTCTATAAGCCTCTGGCAGACAGGTCTTCCCTACTGTCCGGATGCACCAGCGAAATGAAGGGATAGCAGCAAGCCGTCCAAGTGCATACATGCCGTTTTGATGTGCTAAAGCGGACCTTAGAAATTCTTGGAAGCCGGCAGCTAAAAAAGTGGGGAAATTTTGTGATCACCAAATCACAAAATTAGGCGACCCAGCGCGAGAAATCATCGGATTTCTCGTGATGTGTCGCCTGTGCCCCACTTTTTTGGATGTCGGCTTCCTAGAATTTCTTAGGTCCGTGTCCGCACATCAAAACGGCATGCATGCACTTAGACGGCTTGTTGCTATCCCTTTATTTCGCGTCCCCATCCTCCCTCCGCCTAAGAAGATCAAACAGCTCCGCATTTCTGCTCAATTTGATCCTCAGTTTTTGTTTGGAATGCGGCGCGCTCTCCTGTTCTTCTCCATCTTCATTTATGATCTGAAGCACAGTAGTTTCTATATTATCTCCGTTTGGTTTCATGATCTCTATTGTTTCACCTACGGAAAATTTGTTTCTCTGCTCTATTTCGTACAGCCCGTCCCGCTCCTGACCGATAATTCCGAGATAAGTGTATTCTTTGACATAGGTATTACTGTCATAGATCTGGGTTGTCTCATCCGGCTTTCCAAAGAAGAAACCCGTTGTAAACTGGCGGTATGTGCAGTTTGAGATTTGTTCCAGGTACCAGGGCATGTTTTTTCTGTACAGCTCCGGATCTTTTTGGCAGTCATCAATGGCTTTGCGGTAAGTCCTCGCAACGGTTGCCACATAAAGGGCAGTCTTCATGCGTCCTTCAATCTTCAGGCTGTCTATGCCCGCTTCCAGAAGTTCGGGAATATGTCCGATCATACACAGGTCCTTTGAATTGAAGATATAGGTGCCTCTCTCGTTCTCATAGACCGGCATATACTCGCCGGGCCTTGTCTCCTCTACAACAGCATACTTCCAACGGCAGGGGTGGGTACAGGAGCCCTGGTTTGCATCTCTGCCCGTAAAATAGTTGCTCAGCAGGCATCTTCCGGAATAGGAGATACACATTGCTCCGTGGACAAATGTCTCTATTTCAAGATCATCCGGTATATTGGCACGCAGTTCTCTCAATTCATCCAGAGAAAGCTCCCTTGCCGAGACAACACGGCTTGCTCCCTGTTTATACCAGAAATTATATGTGCCGTAGTTCGTGTTATTGGCCTGTGTACTGATATGACGTTCAATCTCAGGACATACTTCTTTTGCAATTTCAAACACCCCCGGATCCGCTATGATCAGGCCGTCCGGTTTTATTTCCTTCAGTTCTTTAAAATATGCTCTCACACCTGCCAGATCGCGGTTATGCGCCAGTATATTGGCTGTAACATATACTTTCACACGATGCTCATGGGCAAAGGCAATCCCTTCCTTCATGTCTTCCATAGAGAAATTCTTGGCCTTTGCACGAAGCCCGAAAGCCTCTCCGCCAATATATACTGCATCTGCTCCGAATATGACTGCTGTTTTTAATACTTCCAGACTGCTTGCCGGAATCAAAAGTTCTGGACGTCTTCCCATTTTCTAATCCTTTCTATCACATTCCCTCTTTTAACTGTCCTCTTTTTGTGCTGACCGCTACGCCGTCCCCCAGCGGCAGTATGGACGTTACCAGCTCTTCATTATGTTTCAGTTCATACAGATATTCCCGCATCCTGGCATGTATGGTACGGTTCCTGCGCTCTACTGCAAAGCGGGACTCGATGATGTCCCCATCCTGCATGACATTGTCTGAAACGAGCGTGCCGCCATCCGCCAGAAGCCGCAGGACCTCGGGCATAAAGTGGATGTACTGGCCCTTGGCCGCATCCATAAAGATAAAGTCAAAGGATTGGTCCAAGTCTTTCAGCACCTCAGAAGCATCCCCCTCCAACAGGGTTATCTGCTGCTCTTTCCCCGCTCTCCTGAAGTTTTCACGGGCAATGGGAATTCTTTTTTCATATTTTTCTATTGTTATGATCTCACACCCCTCCGGGGCGTATTCACTCATCAATAACGCAGAGAAACCTACGGCAGTCCCTACTTCGAGAATGCGCATAGGTTTTTGTATGGTGATAAGCACCTTGAGGAAGCTCTGCATTTCTTTTCTTATGATCGGAACGCAAGTATCCAGGGCTTCCCTCTCGATGGCCTCCAGTATTTCACTGTTCTCTGTCTCCATGGAATTGATGAATGTAACGATACGTTCATCTACTATCATGTCTTACACATCCACATCCATTATGATTGGTATAATCATCGGGCGTCTCTTCGTCTTTTTCCAGATATAATCATTCATTGTATCCCGGATGACCAGCTTAATCTTATTCCAGTCCGCATGCTTATTGGCAAGGCAGCGCTCCAGGCCGTCTGTCACAACCTGGCGTGCTTCTTCCATCAGTCCTTCTGATTCACGCACATAGACGAAACCGCGGGATACAATATCCGGTCCTGCAAGCAGGCGGTTTGTCCCTTTTTCCAGCGTCAGTACGACGATAAGAATACCGTCCTCGGCCAGATGCTGCCTGTCTCTGAGTACGATGTTCCCAACATCTCCGACTCCCAGACCGTCCACCAGAATTGCTCCTGTGTGTACCTTATCCACGAGTTTAGCCTCATCCTCGCTCAGCTCCATAACATCTCCGGACTGCATGATGAAGATGTTCTCTTTTGGTATCCCCAGTGAACTGGCAATCGCCGCATTCGCCTTGAGGTGGCGGTATTCACCGTGCACCGGGAGCGCATACTTAGGCTTCACAAGCGAATAGATCAGCTTGAGTTCCTCCTGGCAGGCATGCCCGGAAACATGGGCATCCTGGAAGATTACATTGGCTCCCTTTGCAGATAATTCATTGATAACACGTGACACTGACTTCTCGTTGCCCGGTATCGGGTTGGAGCTGAATATGATTGTATCATTCGGCTGGATTGTAACCTTACGGTGTACATCCGCAGCCATTCTGGACAGCGCCGCCATGGACTCTCCCTGGCTTCCTGTTGTGATCAGCACCATCTTCTCCGGAGGATAATGCCTCATCTGGTCAATCTCAATAAGTGTATTCTCCGGTATATTCAAGTATCCCAATTCCGATGCCGTTGAAATAATATTTACCATACTGCGGCCTTCTACAACCACCTTGCGCCCGTATTTATATGCGGAATTGATCACCTGCTGAACACGGTCTACGTTGGATGCAAATGTGGCGATAATAATTCTTGTGTTCTGATGCTCCGCAAAGATATGGTCGAACGTGATTCCCACTGTCCTCTCGGACTGGGTAAATCCTTTCCGCTCTGCGTTCGTACTGTCCGACATCAGCGCCAGCACGCCCTTCTTTCCGATCTCCGCAAAACGCTGCAGATCGATCGCATCGCCGAATACCGGCGTATAATCCACTTTGAAGTCTCCGGTATGCACCACGATGCCCGCCGGTGAATAGATTGCCAGCGCGGATGCATCCTGAATGCTGTGGTTGGTCTTGATAAACTCTATCCTGAACTTACCAAGGTTGATTGACTGCCCGTGGCGTACTACTTTCCGCTTTGTACCGCGAACCAGATTGTGTTCTTTTAATTTATTTTCAATAATACCCATGGTCAGCTTTGTTGTATAAATCGGGAGATTAATCTCCTTCAGTACATAGGGCAGAGCGCCGATATGGTCCTCATGTCCATGGGTAATAACAAATCCCTTAACCTTGTCGATATTATCCTTAAGATATGTTACATCCGGTATTACAAGATCAATACCGAGCATATCGTCTTCCGGGAATGCGAGTCCGCAGTCCACTACAATAATACTGTCCTCGTATTCAAAGGCAGTAATATTCATCCCTATCTGCTCAAGACCGCCGAGAGGGATAATCCTTAATTTACCATTGTTTGTTTTTTTCAATAATTTTACACCTCCATGTGTTTTATGTACTTACTTCGTTACTGCTCAGACCGTGCCGTGCATCTCGCTGCACGGCATCGGAGCCGATGAAGTGATGGTCTCGGGGCATCTGCTCCTCGCCGTAGGCGACTTTAAATGGACAGATGCCGTTACTGTGCACGCCCGTAGGATGTGAACAGTAACCTTACTTCATTAATGTCCAGAACATGCCGTGCGCACCCGAAGTGTGTGAACAGCACCTACTTCTGCGCATGAAAAAAACAGCAACCTTCCGTTGCATTTAAACAACGGATTATTTGCTTTTACTGAGGCATTCTTTACAAAGTCCGTAAAATTTCAGTTCGTGATCCAGCACATGGAATCCTGTATCCTCCTCAATGTGACGCTCCAGTTCCTCCAGGAGGTCATCTTCAAAAGGAAGTACCTTTCCACATGTCCTGCATATTAGATGATGATGGCTGTGCTTTGTATCACCTTCAAAAATATGTCCGATCTCATATCTGACACACCCGTCATCTAAATTAATGCGGTCCACCAACTGCATTTCGAGGAGCAGCTGCAAAGTACGATAAACGGTGGCAAGTCCAATCTCAGGATAGCCCTCCTTTATCACTTCGTATATGTCTTCAGCCGCCATATGGCTGCCGCTGTTCTTAGCCAGCGTTTGTAAAACTAGCAATCTCTGCTGTGTTACTTTTAAACCTTTTTCTCTCAGTTTTACTTTAAGCAGTTCCTGCACTTTTTCCTGTTCCATTGCCATACTCCGATTCATTAGCAGTAAGTAAATCTATTGTAAAAATCTTTTGCCTTTTATGGCCTTCCGCAGCCCGGCCCGGTTTAACTGTGCCGCACGGCGGATACAGATCTTACATTTCAATATCTACGTCCTCCAGCAGTTCCTCAAAAACCTTGGAAACCGCCAGAAGCTCAGTATCATCTTCAACAACCTCATAGACACTGTCTGCATCCTCTGCAGAACTCATGTCCTTTAATATGAGACATTCCGCGTCATCTTCTTCTGAGTCTGTGACCAGTATGTATACAGCGCCATTAATTTTTGTCTGTTCCAGAACAAAAAATTCTACTGTTTCACTTGTATCCTCAAATGTAAATTTAATCTTTTCCATACAAATGTCCCCTTATTTCCGCAGCATCTGCATCTGCCCGCAGGCCATACTTTACTCGTCCTGCCCGGTCTGCCTCTGCAAATATACAGAATCCAGATACCCCTGCAGGATGAATATTGCCGCAATCTTGTCAATATACTTTTTCCGGTTCTCGCGTCTCACATTGCTCTCAATCAAAGTCCGCTCTGCCTCCACGGTTGTCAGGCGCTCATCCCACATGATGACTTCCAGCCCGGTGCGCCGCGCAAGCATATCCCTGAACTCTAAAGATTTCTCCGCACGTTCTCCTATGTCGTTGTTCATATGTTTTGGAAAACCAAGCACGATCTTCTCCACCTCGTATTCAGAAACAAGTTCTTCGATACGCGCCAGAGTCCGCCTCAGCTTGTTCTCCTCTTTTCTCTGAATTGTTTCAATTCCCTGGGCAGTAAGTCCCAGAGCATCGCTGATCGCGATGCCGACTGTCTTCGTGCCATAATCAAGTCCCATAATCCTCATAATGATTATTCCCAGGAATTGTGCGTAATATACGCTTTTAACAATTCTTCTACCAGTTCATCCCTCTCCACTTTCATCACCAGGCTTCTTGCGCCGTTATAACTTGTGATGTAAGTCGGATCGCCGGACATAATATAACCGACAATCTGATTCACCGGGTTATACCCCTTCTCTTTCAGAGCTTTGTATACGATCTCCAGAATATCCCTTGCGGAAATCTGGGGACCCGGCTCTACCTGAAAGAATTGGGTGTTGCTTAAATCGCTCATTTCTTCTCCTCCATTTTTGTGTACCCTGTTATTTTAGTACTATCTGTATTTTCCAACATTCTTTTGATAAATCCGGCATTCTTGCCTAATACCCTATTTACAATTCTAATATAAACACTGCCAAAATTCAATGTATAATTTGTAAATCATTTTCAATTTCAACTTTTACGATACAATTCTGCTGATTTTTATCCGCGTCTAGTGCAATTTTCATATACTCTTTTGTATGGCCGGCCAGCTTTTTCCTGCCATTTTGTTCTATTTCTTCCTCGAGCAGAACCTCCACTTCTTTTCCGATAAAACTTTTCTCATAGGCCAGTCTCTTTTTCTCATTCAGGGCAAGCAGAATATCGCTTCTATGTGCCTTTACCTGTTCCGGCACCTGATTTTCCATAACCGCTGCCTTCGTGCCCTGCCGTTTTGAGTATTTAAAAATATGGGTCTCATAAAAATCCACCTTATCCACAAAGGCCCTGGACTGCTCGAATTCTTCTTCTGTTTCCCCCGGGAATCCGACAATTATGTCGGTTGTCAGAGCAGGATGATCAAAGTACTTTCTCAGCAGCTGGCATTTTTCATAGTATTCCCTGCTGTCGTACCTTCTGTTCATTCTTTTCAAAGTTGCATCGCACCCACTCTGCAGAGACAGATGAAAATGCGGACAAAGCTTTTCGAGTGACGAAAGCCTCTTAGCAAACTCTTCCGTTATAATGCGCGGCTCCAGGGAACCCAGGCGTATCCTTTTGATCCCCCCAGTCTCATGCACCGCCTGAATCAGGGACAGCAGGCTTTCCGGCTCCTCCAGATCAATCCCATAGGAACTCAGATGGATTCCTGTGAGGACGACTTCCTGGTACCCGTTTTCGGCAAGGCGTTTTACCTCCTCCATCACGTCCTCTTTTGCCCGGCTTCTCACGCGTCCCCTCGCAAAGGGAATAATACAGTAAGAACAGAACTGATTGCAGCCGTCCTGTACCTTAATATAAGCCCTCGTGTGCTCCCCCGTCTTTGACAGGCGCAGGGGTTCGTATTCCTTCGTATGGTTGATATCTATCAATTCTCTGGCGAGTGCGGCGTTGTGCCCAGCCGCTTCTTTTGCATCATGCTTGTTTTCATATTCTCCCAGGATAGTCAGCAGATCCTGTTTCTTATTATTGCCAATCACAATATCAATACATGGATCTATCTCCTGCTTGTCCTCCTGCGCCTGCACATAGCATCCCGCAGCCACCACAACCGCATCCGGATTCATCTTCCTGGCCCGGTGGAGCATCTGCCTGGACTTGCGGTCCGCAATGTTTGTCACGGTACAGGTGTTGATAATGTAGATATCCGCGCCTTCTTTAAACGGAACGATTTGATACCCTGCATTCTCCAGCATTTCCTGCATCGCCTCAGTCTCGTAAGCATTCACTTTACACCCCAGATTGTGCAGTGCAACCTTCTTCATAGATTAATTCTCCTATTTCCTTGTCTAAATTGTTGTAACGGTTCAGGTAAGCCTGAACTGTTACGCATCCATCCTATTGAAATTCGCCTGCGGCGAAAAGCTGGATGCCAGCAGCCACTATGTTTTCGTACGGTCTGCACAGTAAATGCGCAGCCCTGTCTGGACTATTATAAATTGTTACTTTTTTCCTTCTTTGTTTCTTGACTTTTAAACTGTCTTCTCGTAGAATAGACATAGGGTAAAGCCCTGTAAATGTATATTAAGGAGGGATTTCACGATGAAAACAGTACAGATTTCTTTAAACTCGATCGACAAAGTAAAATCATTTGTAAATGAAATTACAAAATTTGATAATGACTTTGATTTAGTATCCGGAAGATATGTCATAGATGCCAAATCAATCATGGGTATTTTCAGTTTAGATCTTTCAAAACCGATCGAACTGAACGTACATGCTGAGGGAAATGTAACAGACGATATTCTCAGCGCACTGGAACCATACATTATTAAATAGTAAGTGATTGCAACACCACAAAAAGCGTGTCCGCCCCGGACACCGTATACAGGATGCCGGATCGGCATACATCTGCATGATATGAGCTGTCTCTTGTAAGACAGCTCTTTTTATGTAATAGGTAAGTGCCGGGCACTTTCCTATTACATAAAACCCTCCGGGAGATGCACATACTGCAGCCGGATGACTCATACCCCGGACACACTACTTTACTGTCAGTATCTCTGTCGTATCAATTGCCGTCTTCACAAGCTCATCTATCTTCTCTGCCAGATTCAGCTCCGACTTTTCAATCCGCTCCAGATTCGGTTTTGTAACCGGATGTTTTGCCACAAAGATGGTGCAGCAGTCTTCAAATGGCTGGATCGAAGTCTCATACGTATCAATCTTCTCTGCGATTTCCACGATTTCCCGTTTATCAAATCCGATCAGCGGACGGTAAACAGGCAGCGTGCACACTGCGTTTGTGGCCGCAAGGCTCTGCATGGTCTGGCTTGCAACCTGTCCGATGCTTTCCCCGGTAATCAGCCCCAGGCAGCCGTTCTCCTTTGCAAAGTGCTCCGCAATCTTCATCATATATCTGCGCATAATAATGGTAAGCTCCTCATGCGGGCATTTTTCATAGATATAGAGCTGGATATCCGTGAAATTAACAACGTGCAGCTGAACCGGCCCTGCGTACCTGGAAACCAGTCTGGCCAGATCAACCACCTTTTCTTTTGCCCTCTCGCTGGTATACGGCGGTGCATGGAAATAGGTGGCATGCAGCCCCACGCCCCGCTTTGAGATCATATAGCCTGCAACCGGGCTGTCGATCCCGCCGGACAGCAGAAGCATGGCGCTGCCGTTCGTACCCACAGGCATACCGCCAGGTCCCGGTATGATCTCGGAATAAAGATAGATTTCCTCCCGCACCTCCACATTCAGCCGGATATCCGGATTGTGCACGTCAACCTTCATCCCCGGAAATGCATCCAGTATCACCCCGCCCAGCTCGCAGTTGATCTCCATTGAGGTCATGGGATACTGTTTTCGGCTTCTCCTGGCCTCTACCTTGAATGTCTGGTTCCCATCGGGATACATTTCCTCCATGTAGGATATAACATCCTTGGAAAGCTGTTCGAATCCCCGGTCTTCCACACGCACGACCGGGCAGATTCCCACGATGCCGAATACTCTCTTCAGGCTCTCTATCGTCTCTTCATAGTCATACTCGCCTTCACATTCCACATAGACCCTGCCCTGGGCTTTGTGAACATAAAAATCTCCGTCTACCCCTTTTAACGCAAAGCGCATCTGGCGGACCAGAGCATCCTCAAACAGATATCTGTTTTTTCCCTTAATACCGATTTCTCCGTATTTAATCAAGAATGAATGAAATCTCATCTCTCTCTCCTTATGTGCTGCGCTTCCCGCATCCTGGCAGGAAACGCAAGATTTTAGTGTCTTGTATATTTCCGAAGCATTGGAACACAATTATATAACGTCTCCAGCGTATAGTCAATTTCTTCTTTTGTGGTGAACTCCGACATACTGAATCTCAGTGTTGCATCCAGATACTCTTTCGGTGCTCCGATTCCTTTGAGCACACCGCTGACAGACGGATGGTTGGAGGAGCATGCCGAACCGGATGAAACATAGATCCCTTTATCTTCCAGGGCATGCAGAAGCACTTCGCTGCGGATTCCGGCTATTCCAACACTAATAATGTGAGGCGCGCTGTTCTCATCGGTCAGGCCGTGTACGGCGATATTCTCGATTCCGGAGATTCCTTCCAGAAAATATGCCTTCAATTCCCGCATCAGGGCCACCTTCATATCCAGATCACTGTAGATCATCTGCGCCGCCAGACCTAGCCCGGCAATCCCCGGAACATTTTCCGTCCCGGAACGGATATTCTTCTGCTGTTCCCCCCCGAACACGATCGGTTTTATCTTCACCTTTTCATTGATATAAATAAATCCGGTTCCCTTCGGCCCGTGTATCTTATGGCCGCTGGCAGTCAGCATGTCGATTCCCTGCCTTTTCGGGTATATGTGATATTTACCAAATCCCTGCACAGCGTCTGAGTGGAATAAAATGTTCGGGTTATATTTCTTTACGATCTGAACCGCCTCGTCTACGGGCTGCACAGAACCGACTTCGTTATTCACATACATCATTGATACAAGGATCGTATCTTCACTCAGAGCTTCCTTCAAAGCTTCCATTTTTGCCCTTCCATGTGCATCTACCGGCAGGTATGTGACACGGAAGCCTTCCTCTTCTTCAAGATACCGCATTGTATTCAGAATGGCAGGATGCTCAATTGCCGTTGTAATCAGATGGTTCCCGGCCCGCTTATTGGCACGGGCGGCGCCGATCAGTGCAAGATTATCGCTTTCGGTTCCTCCTGAAGTAAAAAAGATTTCCTTCGCATTCACCTTCAGAATCCTGGCCAGTCTCTCTTTTGCCTCTTTCACGTACCGTTCTGCTTCCACGCCTTTTCTATGCATAGAAGAGGGATTGCCGTAATCCTGGCACATCACTTTATAAACCAAATCCCCAACTTCCGGATAGCATCTGGTCGTTGCTGAATTATCCAAATATACTTCCATGATATTCTTCCTTTACTGTTTCTTATTATTACACTATGCTTTCCGAACACTTAATGTTCAGAAAGATCCTTTCCCGCAGCAATGAAATCACCGAAAATGCTCTGCCTGAAATGTAAAAATCATACGGAAGGCTCCAGGTGGTACATCAGAATGGACAAAATCGTTAATCCGGCCGTCTCCGTGCGCAGTATTCTCCTGCCCAGCGTAATGGGAAGCGCCCCCATATTCACGGCTTTTTCGATCTCTTCCTCCTCAAATCCGCCCTCCGGCCCGATAAATATTCCGATGCTCTGCCCCGGCTCAACAGACGAAATCAGCCGCTTTGTCTCTTCCATTCCTTTTGCCAGTTCATACGGGATCAGCACAATATCCAGCCCCGCCGCATATTCCAGCGCTGCGCCAAAACCTTTCACGTGCGTCACCTGCGGGATGATGCTGCGGCCGCATTGCTTTGCGGCGCTCAGGGCGATCGCGTTCCAGCGCTCCGTTTTTTTGGCCGCTTTCTTCTCATCCAGCTTTACCACTGCACGGTTCGTAGCCACCGGGATCACCTCATAGACTCCAAGCTCCACGGCTTTCTGGATAATCAGTTCCATTTTATCACCTTTGGGCAGCCCCTGAAACAGGTAAATCTTAGATGGCAGCTCTGCAGGCTCTCCTGCTGATGATAAAATCCGGAGAATCACAGCTTCCTCTTCATACCGGTCTATCTCACACAGATATTCTGTCCCTGCTCCGTCACTGATTTCCACCTCTTCTCCAGGCTTCATGCGGAGCACATTTTTTATATGGTTTACATCCGGCCCTCCAATCTCTATCACGGTTTCATGAACCCTGGATGGTTCTGTAAAAAAACGATGCATCTCACATCCCCCACTTTCTTCTGAATCTGCCTCTTTCTGATGCCGTCTCTTTCTAATTCTTTCTTGCGGTTACAGATACCCATTCGCCCTGGTAAGTTACTTCCAGCACTTCCAGTCCGGCTTCCTCCACTGCGCGGATCACGGTCTGTTCCTTATCATCGATAATACCGCTGGTAATATAAATACCGCCTGCCTTCATATGGTTCACGATCACCGGTGTCAGCTCCACCAACACGTCTGCCAGGATATTTGCCGCGACAATATCGTACCGTGCGTATCCTGCTTTTTCCTGTACCGCCTTATCATCAATGATATTCCCGATCATTACTTCATACTGATCACGGTTAATTCCATTGACCTCCATATTCTCATTGGTGGCATTTATCGCACAGGGATCCAGATCCGTTCCCACGGAATAGGCTGCCCCGAACTTCAGCGCCAGCATTCCCAGGATACCGCTCCCGCAGCCCACATCCAGAATCTGTGTCTCAGTGGTCACGTATTTGCGCAGCTGACGGATGCATAGCTGCGTCGTCTCATGCATGCCCGTGCCAAATGCAGTGCCCGGATCAATGTGGATCACAAGTTTATCGCTGTCTTCCGGTTTTACATCCTCCCAGGATGGGATGATCAGGATATCATCCACATAGAACTGATGGAAATACTGCTTCCAGTTGTTCACCCAGTCGACGTCCTCTGTCTGGGACTCCTCTATGATACATTCTCCCACATCCACATAGGAAGACATCTCCTCCAGTTCTCTTCTGACATCGCCGAGAATCTTTTGTTTATCCGCTTCCACTTCCAGGTAAAAGTTCAGGTATGCCACTCCGTCATCAGCTTCCCCCTCGGGGAGAATATCTACAAACATCTGCTCTTTGTCCGCCTGCGTCAGCGGAACCTTGTCCACGATCTCCACTCCCTGGATTCCCAGGTCCATCAGCATGCTGCTGACAATATCTTCCGCCTCTGTTGTCGTCTTTAACCGGAAACTATTCCATTTCATCTTATCTTTTCCTCCTGAAACAATCTTCTTAATCTCTTCATCACCTGAAAAAACGCCGGAATCAGAAACAAATCTGCAGCCAGCCACGCAAGCCCGTTGCCAAGGCACACTGCTCCATATCCGAAGGCCGGCACCAGAATAAATCCTGTAAATCCTCTAGCCGCCATTTCACACACTCCTGCGAGTATGGCAAACATACTGTATCCCATACCCTGTATCAGAAAACGTACAATATTCACCGCGGCAAGCAGCATGTAACAGACCGCGGAGCCCAGCAGGTATTGGTACACCTGCCCCAGAATCTGGCTTTCCCCTTTATCGATAAACAGCCAGGCAATCTGCTTTCCCCACAGAACAGTAATTCCCAGTGCCACCGCAGAATAAACCGCGCCGATGATAAGGCAGCCTTTCAACCCTTTGCTGATCCGGTCCAGACGCTTGGCCCCTACATTCTGTCCGCCGTAGGTCGCCATGGTAGAACCCATCGCATCAAAGGGACAGCACAAAAGCATCTGAATCTTAGAGGCCGCGGTCACCGAAGCCACTGCCATAGACCCCAGAGAATTCACCGCAACCTGCAGAACCACGCTGCCGATGGCAGTGATGGAATACTGCAGTCCCATAGGAATTCCCATCCTGCACAACGGGCCGACATATCTTCGGTTCAGTTTCCAGTCCTCCTTCTGAAGCCGCAGAATCGGGAAATGCTTCATCATATAGAAGAGACACAGTATCCCCGAAACCGCCTGGGATGCTACCGTTGCATAGGCAGCTCCCGCCACACCCATCTTAAACACTACTATAAACAGCACATCCAGCAGAATATTCAGCAGGGAGGACACGGTAAGGAAAAGGACCGGCGTCCTCGCATCTCCAAGTGAGCGGATGTAGCCGGAGAGCAGATTATATAGAAAGATAGCCGGAATGCCCGCAAATATCACAACAATATACTGGTAGGCCCCGTCTATAATATCGGACGGGGTGTTCATAAGTTCCAGAATCTGGCGGCACAGTACCACTGTGATGCCTGTCATCACTGCCGCAAATATCACGCTCAGAGTTGCCCCGTTTCCGGCCGATTTGCGAAGCCCCCGCTCATCTTTCGCGCCGAACTTCTGTGCAACCGGTATTGCAAATCCATTGCATATCCCCATGCAGAATCCAATGACACAAAAATTCACGGAACCTGTGGCGCCTACGGCCGCAAGCGCTTTAACCCCCAGGAAGCGGCCGACAATCACGGTATCCGCCATATTATAAAACTGCTGGAACAAAAATCCAAATATCATGGGCAGGGTAAATTCCAGGATCAGTTTGACCGGGCTGCCCTGTGTCATATCTTTCATCAATGTTTTCTTTTTTACTGTACTTTTCATCTTCTAAGCCTCTGTATTTCTTCCTCATGTTATGGCCGCTTTTCAGCAATCCATTGTCCACTATATAACTTTTCAGACACACATGCAAGAAATTTTTCAGAAGCCAGAGGAATCAGCATCCGGCCTGTTGCTGTTCAGACCGTGCTGTACACAGCCGCTGTGTGTGAACAGCTCCCTCTTTTCCGCTCTTTACAGGCCGGTCCGTGGGCAGCTGCTCTTTTCTAATTTAACCGTATGATTACAGGCAGGCCTGGACTGTTACATTTTAACGCACTTTCTCAGGGATTGCCAGTATAAACAGTGTGGACAGAACAAGCGCAAACCCCAGAATATCCATTTTCATAAATCTGGTACCCAGGAACACCGCCGCTACAACTGAGGCCGCGACCGGCTCCACGCAGGAAAAAAGCCCGGCATAAACAGAACCGGTGTACTTTACTGCGGATAGATAAAAGCAGAACGGCAGGATTGTCCCTACCGTGATGATTGTAACAAAAGCCGCCGCAACCTGAACATCGATCACAACAGGTATCCGCCACGGCCTCGTCACAGCCATCAGTACCAGGCCCCCCACAATCATCCCCCAGGCGCTGACTGCTTCCGCGCTGTACCGTTTAACCAAAGGCGCCGGGAGCACACCGTAAAAGCAGGTCGTCACTGCCAAAAGCATGCCAAGTAAAAACCCTTTCGGGGAAATCGCCAGTGACGAAAAATTACCGTGCGTCGCAACGATGGCAATCCCGGAGATTGCCGCCAGAACAGCTGCGATCTCCTTCTTTCCCGGCATGATTTTATAAACAACCGCGAAAAACAAGATCAGCATGGCCGGATTCAGGTACTGAAAGATTGTCGCCGTCCCGGCATCCATCTCCTGCACAGCAGAGAAAAAGGTAAACTGCATGCCCAGCATGCCGAATACTCCGAATAGAACCAGCCTGCACGCATCTGTCTTCTCCTTCCAGACACTTGTAATATCCTGCCGCCTTACTCCCGCATAGATCAGCAGAAGCAGCCCGGCAAAGACCAGTCGGAAGGGCACAAGCCATTCGGAAATGATATTCTTTCTTTCAAATAAGTATTGTGCCGCGGGACTTGTAATCCCCCACAGCATACCTGCCGTAAAGGCATACAGACACCCTTTTAACTTTACATTTCGATTCTGTGCCATTCTTATCAGACCTCATATTCCAGCTGGTGTATACATCGTAAATTCTTCATTTTCATTGCAAATCACTTCCAGGATATCTCCCGTCCGGATTGCCCCCCCTCTTATCACGATTGCAAAGACGCCTTCCCTTGGCATAATGCAGTCTCCCATTTTCTGAAAGATCTCGCAGCCATGATGGCATTCTTTTCCGATCTGTGTCATCTCCAGGATCACATCATTGCACTGAAAACGGGTTCCTACAGGGAATGTCTTAAAATCGATCCCTTCAACAACCAGATTCTCCCCAAAAGCGCCGTCGGCCACCTCCGCACCGCGCTTGCGGAAATCCTCTATTTTATCATAAGAAAGAAGGCTTACCTGTCTGTGCCATTTTCCGGCGTGGGCATCCCCCTCAATCCCAAAATTTTCTATAAATACTGCCTCCCCGACATTGGTCTTCTGTGTCCCCTTTGCAGGACTTGTACAAACCGCAATTACTTTTCCCATGTTTATCCCCCAATTCTTGACATTTGTTTTCCTTCCAGCGGTCCCTCATTCTCTGTCCCCTGTCCCTCATCTCTTTTCAGCGTAAACTGATGGCACCGGGGCTTCTCAAATATGACCTTCCCGATGACCTCATCCAGCTTTGAATCATCGGCCCCGCTTCTCAGCAGCCGCTTTAAATCCGCCCCTTTCGAATACTGCAGACACGGTTTTAAAAGACCTTCCGCAGTCAGGCGAACCCTGTTGCAGCTTCCGCAGAACTGATGTGAAATGGCGCTGATGAAACCTATTTTCCCGGAAAAGCCCGGAAAAGCAGCATATACTGCGGGACCATTTCCAAAACTTCCGGCTAAAAACCTCGGATCACCATACGCTTGTTTCAGCACCCGGCACACCTCCTCCTGGCTGCTGCCGGCACAGGATTTTCCATGCCCGATGGGCATCATCTCTATAAACCGCACATCCACCGGCTCATTCTTTGCCAGTGCCGCCAGGGGGACCCACTGGGTTTCATTGACTCCCTGCAGAGCGACACAGTTTACTTTTACCCGGATACCCGGATACTTAAGCGCCGCCTCCAGACCTTCCAGCGCTTTCCCAAGCTCGTCCCGTCTGGTAATCTGTGCATACTGTTCCCGCTCCAGCGTATCGAGGCTGATATTAACAGCATCCAGGCCCGCTTTCGCCAGTTCTTCGATCTGTCCTGCAAGCAGCACTCCGTTTGTTGTCAAAGTAATTTGCTCAATTCCATCTATTTGCCTGAGTTCATACAAAAGGCCGCTGATGCCCTTTCTCACCAGCGGCTCTCCGCCTGTCAGCTTGATCTTTGATATCCCCTTGTCCGCACAGATCCGGCAGATCCTGGCAATCTCGCTGTAAGTCAGGATCTCGCTGTGGGCGACCTGCTCGACTCCCTCCTCGGGCATACAGTAGCTGCACCGAAGATTGCACCGGTCTGTCACAGACACTCTCAGATATTCTATTTCCCGTCCATATTGATCTGTCATGCCTTTACCCCCGGGTTTTTGGCTTCGCTTCCACATTCCCCCGTGATTCCCTTCATGATCTCCAGCCCATGGGACAGAGACGGCAGAATGTATTCCAGATTTTCTTTTACCGCTTTCGGGCTGCCCGGAAGGTTAATAATCAGGGTCTTCCCCCGCATTACGGAGGCGCCCCTGCTCAGCATGGCACGAGGGGTAACCTGCAGGGAAGCATACCGCATCGCCTCGGCAATTCCCGGCGCATTTCTTTCCGCCACGGCAAGAGTCGCCTCCGGCGTACAGTCCCTCGGCGAAAATCCTGTCCCGCCGGTGGTAAGAATCAAGTCTGTCTCCCTCTCATCGCAGAGTTCTTTCAGCTTCTCCTCAATCATCATACGCTCATCCGGAAGCAGAACCATCTCCGTCACCTCATATCCGGCCCGCTCAATCATCTCCCTGACCAGCGGCCCGCTTTTATCCTCCCGCTCCCCGGCGTATCCCTTGTCACTCAGTGTAATAATCGCTGTCTTCCATTTTATCGGCATCTTATTTCTGCTCCTTATATATAATCCAACTCTTTAACAATTGACTATATTATAGCATGAACATGCGGCCCTTAAAAGACCCGAATCATCCATGGCTTTGTCCATTGACAGTCAGCTTATATATATGGTAATGTTAATAAATCCAATAGAATGAATTGGATTCATTTCAAACATTCTTTGTATTCATTATTTTGAAATTTCTAATTTCAATCCTGAGGGCAGTTTCGCCCGATAATTCAATGTTTGGAGAAATCAAAAATCGCAGGGAGGGATGCCTATGCTTGTTTTTTCGCGTGCCAAATACTATTAACAGATGAAAATATATGTTAAAATAGAGGAGAAATATATGTATACTTTCAAATCCAGATGCGAGGAGGTACCAGAGTGCTGCCTGGAGGACGGAGCAGGGAATCAAAGCATTGGTACAGGATTATATTGAGGAAGGATTTGACAAGGATAAAATTATAATAAAATTACAGAAAAGGTTCACTATGTCTGAGGACAAAGCAAAGGAGTATTATGAAAGATTCAGGCAATCAGAATGAAGGAGTATCTATGCCATTTTAAAAGTCTTAGAGTCCCTTAAGGAAAAAACATAGAGAATATGGCTGGACCGCTATTCTCTAGTATAACTCAAAGTAAATAGCATGATGGTTCGCTGCGTATAATTTTTCGAGAGTGCAGATGCAAAAACGCAGGCGTAGTGGGGCTACGCTGATGCTTTTGCATCTGCGCTTTCGGGAAATTAGACCGGCGAAACATTGTGCTATTTACTTTGAGTTGTACTCCGGCATGAGGCAGGTTTCCCGGTTATTCAGCGTCCCCCGCCCCTTGCACTCCCAAAGCTCGCCCCAGTCTCCTGAATCACCACTTTCCGGAGCATCCAGATGCAAAGTATATTAGGAATCGCCATAAACGAGTTAAATAGATCTGATACCGTCCACACAAGATCCAGGGACATCACTGCCCCCAGATATACCGCCGCTATATAGGCGATTCTAAAGGGAAGGATTTTTTTATTTCCCCACAAATACTGCACCGCACACTCGCCATAATAGCTCCACCCAATGATAGAGGCATAGGCAAAAAGTACCAGTGATACGGACAGCATCGTGCTCCCGCCCACCGGCAGTTTTTCAAATGCCAGGAAGCACAGCTGGTCATCCGCAGCCCCGGCATAAATCCCCGGTTCGCTTAACATACTGCTCACGATGGCGATTCCGGTGATTGCACACATCACGACCGTATCCCAGAATGGCCCTGTCATGGAAATGATGCCCTGCTTAACCGGGGAATTGGTTCTGGATGCAGCCGCAGTCATGGGGATGGAGCCCAGGCCCGCCTCATTTGTGAACAGTCCCTTTGAGATCCCCGTCCGCATTCCCACCATCACAGCTGTGCCGGCAAGCCCTCCAAATACTGATTTGGAGGTAAATGCAGACTTCACAATCACAGCAAGTGCCGCCCCCAGATATGCCCGGTTTATCCAGATCAGGAACAGGCATCCGCCGAAATAAAAAACACTCATAAAAGGAACCAGATATGTACACACTTTTGAGATCTGTTTTGCACCGCCAAGCATCACGGCCCCCACCAGGACTGCCGCGACAATTCCGATTACGGACGGAGAAATCGGAAATTCTACCTGCACCGCGGCACAAATTGAATGTGACTGGACGCTGCTTCCCATTCCCAGAGAAGCCAGAATTGTGCTGACGGCAAACACCACCGCCGCACTTTTCTGATGCAGCACCTTTTCCATCACGTACATCGGTCCGCCGGTATAAGAACCGTCCGGCCTTCTTATTTTGTATTTTGCGGATAGGAAGCACTCGGCATAGCAGGTTGCTATCCCAAACACTCCGGTCAGCCAGCACCAAAACACCGCACCAGGCCCTCCTATGGCAATCGCGGCAGAGATGCCCACGATATTCCCTGTACCAATTGTAGCCGCCAGCGCCGTCGCCAGCGCAGAAAAGGGTGAGATACCATCGTCTCCGGCTTCTTTTTTCGAGAAGCTAAGCCGTATTCCCAGAGGAATCTTACGCTGGATAAAGCCAAGCCTGACGGTAAAATACAAGTGGGTACCCAGAAGAACCACCAGCATCGGCATTCCCCACAGGTACCCGTAGATCGATTTCATGATCTGTGATAATGTCTCCATGTCATAACCCCGCAAACGGATATCACTCTATTTATATGACAGGAGTCCTCACTTTATCATCTTCTCTCATTTACATTATTCTTTTCTCCATTCCAAAAATTCTCCGGTCATGGCATGGATTTCAAAATCGTATTTATGTCCGCTGTATATAATGTCTCCTTCGTACTTATACCCGCCGTCATCGTACTCCAGAGCAATCACAATATCATCCTTTCCCGCGCCCTCCACACGCTCTAGGGCCAGCTCTTGTGCTTCCTTCAGGCTGACACCGATCAGCTGATCCTTATTATTCTCCATATAAGTCTGCAGATCCTGTAGGTGGTACGTGACAGACTGCAGTTCCTCGTTTACTTCATCCAGATTTTCCTGAAGTTCTTCGCTGTCTAAGTCTTTCTCCTCCCGCGCAAGCAGATCCTCTAACCGCTGCTTCTGCTCTTCAAGGCCTTCTTTTAACGCCTCCGCTTCCTCGAGCTGGTTCTGGATATCCAGCTTGTACTGTGCGTCCTGCTGGCGTGCATATGTGCTTTCACTTTCTGCCTTTAATATCGTTCCGTCATCGGCCAGAATTTCATACTCATATTCCACCTTGCTTTCCGTATTCATAAAATAAATTTCATAGACGGACTTCCCATCCTCTTTTTCTCTGGAAACCTGAAGTCTGGAAGCTTCTTTCTCATCGGTCTGCGCATCTGCGAAAGCTATTTTCTTCGCTTTCTCTTCCCCGATCCCTTTTTTGGCGCATCCGGGCATCAGAACCACAGACACCATACACAGTACGGCAGCATATACTTTCAAAACATTCTTTTTCTTCATCTTTTTCCTCCTTTCAGCAGCTACATATTAGTGCATCATATAATAATTAACTGCCACATAAACCGGCCTGCATTTCCGATCGCACTGCTCCACAAGCCTCAGTGCAGCCCACTACGCCTACGTTTGCGGAGCAGCACTCTCGATAATTTATCTCAGCTTATGCGTCAGTTACTTATTTTACGATGTACTAGTTTCCCCGCATCTGTCATTCATATTCTCAGTATACCTGCCTTAGATTAAAGAAAGATTAAAAAATCCCGTCAGGAAAGAAAAATTGAAACGTACTGCCCTCCCCGGTTCTGCTCTCTGCCGCAACGCCGCCTCCATGTGCCTCCAGGATCCATTTCACCATCGGAAGCCCCAGCCCCACATGTCCGTCTGAGGTTCTTGACTGATCGGCACGGTAGAATCTCGTCCAGATATGTGGAAGTTCCGCTTGTGATATACCGATTCCGTCATCCACTACCGTGCCAATAATACTCCCCTCCTTTTTGAAAAGGGACACCTGTATATAGCCGCCTTGTCTGCCATATGCAGCTGCATTTGAAAGCAAATTGTCCAGCATATGTATATATAAGGTTTCATCCACACAGGCATATACCTCCGGCTCTATCTCAGTCTCTATTGTTATCTTCTTTTCCCTTGCAGCGCTCTCTAGTTCCTGCACGCACATCAGGGTTAGCTCGCTCAGGTTCAGATATTCCCGGTTCAATTCCAGCATCCCCCGCTCTCCGCGGGATAAAAGCAGCAGCTTTGAGATCATTCCGGCCATATCCTCTGCCTTTTTCTGTACGACCCGTACCCTGTCGCACTGTTCCTTTGGCATCTCCCGGCTCTGCAGTAGTTCTTCACACTGGGCGAGAATAACGCTGACCGGAGTTCTGAGTTCATGGGATATATCGGAAGTAAACTGCTTTTCGCGCTCAAAGGAATCTTCCAGCCGTTCCAGTGTCCGATCAAAAGTAACAGCCAGTGTATAGATCTCGTCCCGGTTTTTATCTTTGCGTTCTAAAGGGAACACAATCCGCCTGGACAGGTCTCCGTCCTTTTGGATCTGCTGTACGGTGTCTGTCATCTGCTTCACGGGAAGCAGCGTCCGCCGTGTAAAGTAATAACATGCCGCCGCTGTGACCAC
>OBZW01000370.1_pt1 | contig 31219 bp, 28 predicted proteins | sample 1477021 | NCBI WGS metagenome assembly OBZW01 (sample SAMEA2580262, study PRJEB22360) | human gut metagenome | biome: human gut; feature: human-associated habitat; material: faeces | place: Denmark | collected 2008/2010
TGCTCGCCCATGACCATTACCAGGGCGGCGGCGAACTGCTGCCGATGCACAAGGCCGCCACTTGGGCCGCCTTCACACTTGCCGACTATCCGGACGCCGTGGTTGAAATCCTTGACTGGCCCGGCACCGCCGTGCGCGTGGTGTCGAAGAGTCGCCAGAGCATCATCGACGTATCCGACATCATCCGCGAGGCATGGGTCGGTTATGACGACGCGGCGAACGGCATCGCCAGCCATGACGCGGATGGCAACCGCCAATCCGCCCTCTCGCCCAGCGCGATCATCACCGAACGCGGCTATGAGATGAGTCTCATCTTCCGCAACAATGCGATCAGCGACGAGTACCCGGAAGGTATTTTCCATGCACACCCCGAATACTGGCCGGTCAAGCAGGAGCCGATCGGACTGATCGAGGCCCAAGGCTTGTTCATTCTGCCCGGACGGCTCGTCGACCAGCTCGGCATTGTCGAAGAGGCGCTCGCCGAAGGCCGCGATTTGCCCGATGAAGTCAGCGAATTCAGTCTCGAATGGGGCGAACTCGCTGAAACGTTGGCCGGAAACCACGACCGCGAGGCCATCCGCCAAGCCGTACACGACGAGCTCGGCAGCGTCTGCTACCGCATCCTCGGCAACACGGCCGTCTTCAAGCAGAAAGCCACCACGCAAACATTCCTCGAAAGCCTTGGTTTTGCCGCTAGGTGAAACAGGTCAAGTGAAGTAAGCTCAATACTGAAGGAAAAACCGAAGGCAAGTCCTTCCAAAGGAGGGAATATGACTACTGTTCTGGTTACGGGCGGTGCTGGATTCATCGCCACCCACACCGACATCGAACTGCTCAACAAGGGCTACGACGTTATTTCCGTAGATAACTACGGCAACTCGTCGCCCGTGGCGCTTGAGCGCGTCGAGCAAATCACCGGCAAGCCGGTCAAGCGTTACGACGGCGACGTGCGCGATGAGGCGCTTATGGAACGCGTCTTTACCGAAAACAACATCGACTGGGTCATTCACTTCGCCGGTCTCAAGGCCGTGGGCGAGTCCGTGGCCAAGCCGATCGAATACTACGACAACAACCTGTACTCCACGCTTGTGCTGCTCAAGGTGATGAAGAAGCACAACGTCAAGAAGATCATCTTCTCCTCCTCCGCCACCGTGTACGGCACGCCGAAGGAATTGCCGATCACCGAGGAGACGCCGACCGGCGGCACCACCAACCCGTACGGCACCTCCAAGCTGTTCCAAGAGCAGATTCTGCGCGACGTGCATGTGGCCGATCCGTCCTGGACCATCGTGCTGCTGCGCTACTTCAACCCGGTCGGCGCGCACGAGTCCGGCCTGCTGGGCGAAGACCCGAAGGGTATTCCGGCGAACCTCACCCCGTACGTGGCCAAGGTCGCGGTCGGCGAGCTCAAGGAAGTCCAGGTCTACGGCGACGACTACGACACGCCCGACGGCACTGGTGTGCGTGACTACATCCACGTGGTCGACCTGGCCAAGGGTCACGTGGCCGTTATTGACCACATCGACAAGGAAGGCGTGTTCGTCTACAACCTGGGTACTGGCCACGGCTACTCCGTGCTTGAGGTTATCAAGGCTTACGAGAAGGCCGCCGGTCATCCGATTCCGTACGCGATCAAGCCGCGTCGCCCCGGTGACATCGCCGCCTGCTACGCCGACGCTTCCAAGGCGGAGAAGGAGCTTGGCTGGAAGGCCGAGCTGACCATCGACGACATGGCCGCCTCCTCCCTCAACTGGCAGACCAAGAACCCCAACGGTTTCCGCGACGCGGAGTGATATGAGCAGATGAGCTCCCTCTGATGAGGGAGCTCATTGTCGTTTCATCACACGATGCGCCTATCGGCGGCCCAGCGGGTGAGCTCGGTGCGATTCGAAAGCTGAAGCTTTCGCAGCACCGAGCTCACGTGCGTTTCGACCGTCTTGATCGAAATGAACAGTTCGGCCGCCACCTCTTTATATGTGTAACCACGCGCGATCAGCCGCATGACCTCCTGCTCGCGGGCGGACAGCCGGTCCAGCTCCTCATCATGAGCCCGTGCCGCACCATCAGCGCCGCCATCAGACCCCGCCGCCGGCACACCCTGGAAGGTCGAAAGTACAAAACCGGCCAGTTTTGGCGAGAACACGGCATAGCCCTCATGCACCTGCTTGATGGATGAAATCAAATCAGCGCCGGTAATCGTCTTGGTTACATAGCCCTGGGCGCCGGCGCGAATCACCGACCCCACATCCTGCGGCGCATCCGAAACCGACAATGCCAGAAACACGGTAGTGGGGGAGTAGGGCCGCGATTTGGCGAGGATCTCGGCACCGCCGCCACCCTCGCCGCCGGGCACATGCACATCCAGCAACACCACCTGCGGCTTGGTCTGTGCGATCATCGCCACCGAACCGGGCACGTCCGCCGCTTGGCCGACGATATCGAAGGAATCGCGCAACGTGGCGATTACGCCCGCACGGAACATCTCATGGTCATCGACCATGGCCACACGAATCTTGGCTGTCTCGTTCTCGCTCATCGATGTTCTCCCTGCGCCGCTTTCAGCGCGATCGGCATATGCATTCTGACCTCGGTGCCCCAGCCGGCCCTGGACACTATCTCCACTGTACCGCCGCGCCGTTTGATGCGGCCGATAATCGATTCGCGGATGCCCAGCCGGTCGGGCGGAATGGCGTCCATATCGAAGCCTTCGCCATGGTCGCGCACGAACACTTCAACCATCGTGTCGCTGGCCTCGCAATACAAAGACACCGGCTCGCCGCCATGCGTGACCGCATTGACCAACGCCTGACGGGTGGCGTCCAGCAGCGCATCGGTCTGGGCGCTCGGCCGCGCGTCGCCCACGGTGACCACCTCAATCGGCTTGCCGTGCTCGTCCTCCACCTCGGCGGCGATCTGCTTCAATCCGGCTCCCACCGAACGATCCGATGTGGAACGTTCCTGATACAGCCATTCGCGCAGCTCGCGCTCTTGGCTACGCGCCAGGGCGAATACGGTGGTCGGTTCCTCGGAGTTCAGCTGAATCAGCGCCAACGTTTGCAGCACGCCATCATGCAGATGGGCGGTCATGTCCGCGCGCTCCTCTTCGCGCTCCTTCAATGCCTGCTCGTGGGTGAGTCGTTGCAGCATCGCGTTCGCCCACGGCATCACCGCCACCACGATACCGACGATCATCACGAATCCGCTGGCAACAATGCGTCGAGGAGAGGTGCCCCACCCAGGAATGCTGACATTATGCACATACAATGCCCATCCCATGAAAATCAGTGCGATGCCGCCCAACATAGACAACAGCTGCGTGCCTCGCGGACTAAGATTCATCCATGCCAGTGCGATGCCGCCCAACCCTACCAGCAGCGGAAACACAATCTGGACATCCGCACCGGTGCTGGTGAGCAACAGTCCAGTGGCCATCAACGCGAAACCGGCCAATGCCACGACGGCCGGTTTCGGAGCACGTTGGATGGCCTCGGACAATGATTCCGGTGCGGCAGCCGATTCGTCGTCATGAGCGGCAAGTGGCTGATTGCCTCGCGCAAGCGGCGCCTGATTAACGGGCACTGTGCGAGCCGCAGCCGCCACCGGGTCTCCGGCAGGCATGAACACCCACAGGAATACATAAGCGATGATGCCTGCGCCGTAGAGGACGGTCAGTGCGATGAACGCAATCCGAACCCATGCCACGCCGATGCCCAAGTGCAGGGCGATGCCCTTGCACACGCCGGTGAGCCAACGGCCCTGCCGGGGGCGCATCAACGGCATGCGCGCGGGCAGCAATGGTTCGGGAGATGACGTCATACTCCTATTGTGCCGCGCTCAGGGCGTTGCGGCCGGGGTTTTACCCGGTGTTCAGGGAACAATCAGGGTGTTCCCCGAGCGTTGTGGCAGTGGTCGGGCGGTGTAATGGAATCATGAGCAATCCAAACGCGAATCCATATCAGCCACAGCCGCAGCCTGGTCCGCAAAAAAACAAGACATCGCGACGCTTCTTCACTTGGGTGCGATCCAGTGGACTGGTTCGCGGCGACGACCGGTGGATCGGCGGCGTATGCAGCGGCATCGCTTTACGGCTTGGCTGGAGCCCCACATTAGTACGTGCGTTGGTGATTGTATGTACATTGTTCTTCGGTTTTGGCGCAGCTCTGTACGCACTCGGCTGGTTTCTGATGCCGGATGTACGCGATGGGCACATCTTGGCCGAGGACCTCATTGCCGGCCAATGGGACTGGAATTGTCTGGGATGCTTCCTGTTCCTCGCCGTGGCAATCGTGATTCCAGGTGCGGGGTGGGGTTGTATTGCGCTCGCCGCCTTAGCGCTATGGCTGTTGGCCAAAAGCGGCATTCGCCAGCAGGAAGGGTACGGATTCGGGGCATCTGCGCCGCGATCGGTTTCACAGCCTGTGTCATATCCAGCTCCACAGCCTGTCTCATATCCAGCCGCGCAACCAGTACCTCAATCTCCTTTGTATTCAGCTCCGCAACCTTTTCCACAACCTGTTTCACAACCTGTTTCACAAACCGCGCCTAGTGTTTCACAGCCTGTTTCACAGCCTGTCTATCAGTCGATGCCCAGCGTGATGCCGGGTACTGTGCCCGGCGCGATGCCCGGCACAGTACCCAACGGGCCGTTTGCCCCCGACCGTATGAATGCGACGGCCTATGCCCCCACCGAGTCCAAGCGCCGCAAGCCGGCGGGCCCAATCGTGGTCTTGAGCATACTGGGCCTTACCTTCCTCTCCTTTGCCGGTCTGATGGGACTGATTTGGGTAAACGACATGGGCATTATCGGCATTATGCGTCTGGGCACCATCTGGATTGCCGCAGTATGCATAGTGATGGGGCTGGTGGTCATCATTCTCGGATTCAGAGGACGGCGTACCGGTGGTCTGATTCCTCTCGGACTGGTTGCCGGTGGATGCGCGCTCTGCATGACCATCGTTTCAGGCACGTATGGCGTGTACTACCGTGATCTTGGTGCCAGCGGCATCAATACTGTTGTTTCACTGAGCCAATCTGTCAGTGCGAGAAACAGCGACGGCATGAACGATGTGCAAAAGGATGGCATCTTCGTTGCCGATGCCAGCGATGCCACGTTTGAAACATTGCAGCAAGGTGTGGCGTTCAGCGGTGAAAACTACAACACCGATCAGGCAATCATTGATTGGTCCGATTGGGACAAGACACATGGACCGCACACGGTGAAGATGCTGGATGGCAAAACTTCCATCAGTAATTGCCCGGTCGGTACCATCACCATAGCCGCAACACAGGCGCAAGTGCATATCGTTCTGCCGGATTCCTGCACTTACGCCTTCGGCACCGCCGACTCCTACTACTCCACTTCGAGTGACGTTGGCGGCAAATACGAGATGGTATACAACAACTACATGGGTCCAAGCTTTGTTTTCTTCGAAGCTGAAAGTGCCACCAATGGGCCTGATCACGAATGGTTGGATAAGGAATCCGCCATGCCGGACAACGGCCCAGAATTAAAAATCAATATTCCCTATGTGGTGGAAGCACGTGTCAACGTGGTGTACGCCTCCGATTGGGAAGGCTCTACGTTCCAGCCGCTTGCCGATATATACGACGGCAACAGTACAAGCAAGAACACAACCGAACAATCGGAATGATCAAGCCGTTGCAACTAGGAGATGGAATCATGACTGATGAAACCAAGGAATTCGCCTCCATCGAGGATGCGACACCGACCACGGCCATACCTTCCGAAACCGACGAGACCACCGCGACCACAACCATGGTGACCGTCGATGACCGAACCGATACCACGGTGCTGCCATCCGCAGCGGATGATGACGAAACGGCTGTGCTGCCCGTCCCCGACGATCATGCGGATGCGTCGGTCTCGGATGTGGATACGCAGGTGACAACTGCCTCTCCATCGCCCATCGAACCATCCACAGATCGGATTGCCCTGGAAGCAGTTGCCGATGCCGTGGAGGGGGATGGCGGGCCGATTCCATCTGCCGATGATGTGCCGATGTACGCAGCATCTTCAGCACGACCTCCCTATGGGCAGTCTCAGACCGCCGGCAAACCATGCCAGCCTGGGGGGAGCGCCAAGAACGTCCAGAATGCTAAGGATGTCAAGAGTGCCAAGAACATCCAGAAACAGAGCACCAGCGCGCCTACTGTGGTATTCGGACTATTAGGCGTGATTATCGGCGTGATCGCGCTGGTTTTCGGGTGCATATCTCCGGATCGGATGATTTCGCTGTTCTCGCCGAATCCGCAATTGCTGACGGCTATTATCTGCGCCGTAGTGGGACTTATTCTGGTAATAGTGGCCGTTGTATGGGCCATAGTCGGTGCCGTCAAGAAGAGAAAATAGCGTTACAACCATTGCATTACGGTCCCAGTAGAAGCACATTATGACGGGAGCCGACCGATAAGAGCCGACCGTTCTATGCTGATGGGGGGAGGCATAGTAACTATGAAACGGATTTCGGCGCGGCGGGTAGCGAGCGTCATCGTCACCGCGATGGCGATGACGCTGGTATTCGCCACACTTGGCTGGGCGATGATGCCGCAATGGAACACACGGCCCTACACCAAGCACATCGTTATCGCTTCTGCCGACACCACCATCACCCCTGCCCATGCGAACATTCCCCACGAGGGGCGATATCGTACGCGTGAAACCCGACTATCCATCAAGACCGGCGACGGCGTCACGCTACCCGCCGTACTACGTGAACCGGTCGGCGCTCCCGGGCCACGCCCGGCTTGTCTGTTCATTCACGGGTCCGGTACCAGTGGTGCCGAGGATTTCGGCGATATCGCCAACGCCATGGCCTCTGCCGGCATCGTGACCTTGGTGCCGGCCAAGCGCAACGACAACTACACCGTGCTGCATCGTGACTACCCGCGTTTTGCTCGCGAATACGGGCGTTCGCTCGACGTGCTGCGTGGCATAAGCGGCGTGGACCCCGCCAAAACCGGCATCTACGCCGAATCCGAAGGCACCTGGATCGCCACGATTCTAACCTCGAAACGGCAAGACATTGCCTTTGCCATACTTACATCCGCACCGGTGTTCAATGGACGTGAGCAAATGGCCATGGCTGTCAGCGCCTATACGCATGAGGCCGGCGCGCCCAAGCCCGTGGTCAAAGACATGGCCAAATTGATGTCGCTGGACTACGCGCCATTCGATCTGGCCTATGCCGACTTTGATGCCGACCGGTATCTGAAATCCCTCACCATGCCGGTGCTGGTGAACTACGGCACCTACGATACGGCCATGCCCATCGAACAGGGGGCGCAGCGGATCATCGCCACGGCCAACAAGTCCGGCAACGAGAACGTCACCGTACGCTATTTCGCCGGCAACCATCAGATGCGGGCTGGTGAGGGCTTATTCACCCCGAACCTGCCATTGGCCGAAGGCTATACGCAAGCGCTGGAAAATTGGGTGAACGGTGTGACTGCCGGAACCAAAGCCGATGGATGGGCAACGCCCCAAGTCGCCGGTGCGACACCTCACCAGCGCTTCGCCGCGCCGCAACGTACCAGATCCGGTATCGTCGGCTCGCTCGGCGTGCTGGCCGGTCTGATGGTGGCAGGGCCCGTGCTGATCGTGATGGCGGCGATATTGGGTATTGGCTTGACTGTGTTTTCTTGGCTACAGACGTTGCTGGCCGGGCGACGTAGTGTGGCGACTGTGCGGGCCATGCATGCGACGCCGAGTGGGCTAGGAGCCGCCCAACAGCGTACGTTGCACGGCATTGCCGGCTTATCTGCCGGTATCGGCACAGCGGTAATGGTGATTACTGGGCTGTTGTACGGCTATATGAGCGCCGTAGGCGTATCGGCTGTATTGGTTATGCCTCAACCGCGGCTGTTTGCCGTCGGATGGGTGGTGCTGCGAATAGCGACCATGCTGTTGGTGGTGCTGTTTGCTTGGGAAATGGAACGTGTCTGGTATTGCCGCGCCGATATCGTCGGTGTGCGGCGCGTCATATGCGTGATGGTAGCGCTCGGCACTCTCGCCACACTGATGACACTGGCATTTTGGGGCCTATTCTCGCTGTAATTCTGCCGATGTGCGCTGGTAAATGGGGCCTGGCGGGCAGGCTGCGTTGGTGGTCTGGGTGTGGGGCGATCGGCAGATTGCGTTGGCCTGGGTATGGCCGGCCGACGTACATCAGTCGGGGTGTCCGATACACAGTGAATGGCTGAGTATTACGCTTGGGAGGCTTCGGCCTCCTCTAAGGTGTCGAAACCGCCGAGCTGGACTGTGTGCAACAAGGTTTCCTCAGTGATATTGCGTTGCGGGCTGGCTGCGGCGCGCTCGCCAATCATCGCTTCGTAACGTTCGAAGGTCTGGTCGGAATACGTACCAAGCTCGCCGCGCAGATAGGTTTCGAATGAGGTGGCAGATGGTGTGTCTTCGGTGGTGGTGAGTGCGCGCATCGCCTCGCCGAGCTTGGGGTAGCGCTCGCGGAAATCCTTGGCCCAGGCGACCTGCTGGGCGATGACCTGTTCCTGACGGGCCGCGCGCTCTTCAGAGAGACGCGGAATATACGGCTCTATGTTCTTCGTGAAATTTTCCGGTGCGGTGGAGGCCATCATGCGGCCGTATTTTTCGGTCACGAGGTTGCGGCCCACGTGGTCGGCCGCGTCAAGATCAGCGGCATAGCTGGTGAGTAATGGCCGCTCCCATGTGAGGAACTGGGCCAACCGCATCTGGTGGAACACCGGCCAGTTGCCTTGGCATGCCGCGCGTCCACCCTCATTGTTGGTGCGCTGGAACTGATCCCATTCATGACGCACAATAGCCTCGCGCAGTTCATCATCAGTCAGTTCGTTGGTCATCGACGTTCCTTTCACTGATACCTCCCTCTGATGAGGGAGGTGGCACGGCGAAGCCGTGGCAGAGGGAGCTTGAATCTACAAACTTTTAAGCACCGGATCATCAGAGGCGATGTGGTCCTCGACATACGGGCGCTGCCATTCGAGGAAGGTCTCGCCGGACGTGGTCAGGTGTTCGCGTTTGAGTTCCTTGACGATATCCACCGCAATCTGCTCCACAATATCGTTGATTTTCTCGATTGCTGGAGCCGCGCCCTTGCCGCCTTCGCCAAATCCGGCCCCGCCATAGCAGGCTGCCGAACTCAATCGCATCACGGTTTCCAACTGTTCGCCCACGTTCGGCAACAGCGCGAACATCGAGCCAGACAGCTTGCGCAATGCTGCGAACTGCCACTTGTAATACGGCATATAGCCCACCACCATCGGCACGTTAACCAGGAACACCAACGAGGCGGTGGCCTGCACGAACTCGTGGATGGACAGCCATGCGGCCGCGCCGTCGCCGCGCTTCAACGAACGCGGCAGATTATATTGACCGGCCTGGGCGATCATGCCGAGTCGCTTGGAGATCAGCGCGAGCCGCACATCGTCGGGCATGTTCTTGAACCCTTGGCGCGTCTTGGAAAACAGACCGGTGGGATCGGCGAACACCTCGCCATTGGTGGCGGCGGCCAAGGTCGATTCCTGAAGCATTAGCCACTCATGCGGCGCGGTCTGCGCCGGCGCAGTGTGATACCCGGTGATCGACTCAAAGAAGTCACCGATGCGGAACACGCCGTCACGGCGATTCGCGCCCTGTGCGCGCGGCGTGACGGGGGAGAGCGGTGCATCAATCGGAGTCGTCATCGCTTCCGCCACATCAGAGGACGCCGCGCCTGACTCGGCAGTGGCGGCATCGTCCGTAGCGGTGCCGGGGGTGGGTGCGTTTGTCGCATCGGGTATGACGGTGGAGCCTGCACCTGCGGAGGAGAATGCCCCGGAAGCATCGGATCTGGCATGCGCCTCGAACGTCACGCGGCCTTGCGCATCCACGCTGAACTTGCGCGGCAGTGCCTCGTAATCGGCCTCAAGTTGCTCGCCGATGGCCGCGTAATCCTCATCCGTAAGCCACAGGCAGAAGCGCGGGCCGAAATCGTGGTCCTGCGAATACGCATCATCGAATCCGTAGCATTCCGAGCCATGACCCACCAGACCGGCGGCGATACGCCCGGCATACTGCGGATACTTCGCCGCAATCATCGGCTTGCCCATCTGCGTCCAGAACGCGCGGGCCAGCTTCAGTCCGGACACCGGGCATGCGGAAACGGCCTCGGCCGCGCCCGCAGAACCGGTCGACACCGAAACGGTGGATGGGGAAGATGCCGCGTTCGCACCGGTCTTGCCCTGTGCCGGGCTGTTCGGCAGCCGCGAGCCGGACTGGGGCAGCGCGCCTGCATCGCCGGCAACACCTGCATTGTCAACCGTCACCCCGGCCTGCGCCGCCGCTTCCTCGGCCTGCCGCAGATTGTCGGCGGTGATACGCCAGTAATCGGTGTCCTTGCCGTAACATTCCTCGATCACGGCCAGCGCATGCCGGTATCCAGTAACCGCATCCGCATACCGTCTCTCGGCAAAGCACACCTGCGCGAAGCCCGCCAGTGCGGAGGCATAATGCGCGGAATGTTCCAGATGGCCGGTGCGATAGATTTCCAGCGCCTTGGCTGCATGCCAATGCGCGTCCTCCAACTTGTGTTCGGTCAGCAGGGTCAACGCCAGATTCGTGTGCGAGCTGGACACGTCGATATCCGCGTCCGGGTTCACGCTCGAGGCTTCGATAATGCGCAGCGCTTCACGCAACTCCAGTTCCGCCTTGTCGGGCCGATTCGTCTCGCTGTAGAGCATCGACAGATTGTTGTGCAGCGCTGCGAGCCTACGGTCGGTGGGCGCCAGCGAATGCCGGCAGACACTCTGCGCCTGATGATACAAATCCTCGGCCTGATCGTATTGTTTGGCCGCGCGCATCGAGGTGGCGCAATTGATTAGCGTGATGGCCCACGCCTCGGATGTGCCGGTGGTCAAGCCCATACGAGCGGCCAGTTCCAGCGCTCGCTGCACAATCCACTGATTCTCCTTGTGCCGACCTTGCGAGCGATAGAAGCCCATCGTTTCGTTGAGCACGGTGAGCAGTCCGGCCTCGTCGCCGGCGTTTTCCGCGTCCACCATCGCCTGTTCCAAGTACGGGCCGGCTTCGGTGGCGGCCGTGTGGCGATCGAAAATCGCGTCCAGTCCGTTCAGGAATTGTTGGGTATCAAAGGTTGCGGGCGATTGATCGGCATCGTCCGCAACCTGGTTCGCCGTGGAATCGGCACCTTGTGCTGCGGCCGCCGCATCGGTGTCGTCGGCATCGTCTGGACCATGCGCGAATTGCGCGGCGAATTGTTTGAGCAGTGCTTCCTCATCCATACCGCCAGACCTCCCTGAATCGTGTCTGATTTCAGTCTATTAATACTGTGAACAAACACGTCAGGGAGTTTGCTGTGAGCTTGGTCTCAGTCCACCTTGGTTTCGCGCAAGCGGTGAATGGCGTCGGTATCGGTTTCGCAGCGCCACGAGTAGAAGGCCAGCAGCCCTACGGCAAGCAGAGCCAGCGGCATACCGCCCAGGCCGGTATAGCGATAGTTCATCGAGAAGGTGGTGAGCATCGCGCCGCCGACAATCGAGCCGATGGCATTGCCGAAGTTAAACGCCACCTGTACAGCCGCGCCGGCGATCAGCTCGCCGCCGCCCTGGCCGGCTTCGGTCATCAGCAATTGCTGTGGAGCGGAAGTAAAGAACAATCCGATGGCGATCCAGAACGTCAGTACAGCGGTCATCGGCTGATTACCCGGAGTGATAAGCACCAGCAACAAGCCGAGGCAGGAGATGGACTGACCTATTGCGGCCGCGCCGGCATGCCTCCAATGGTCGGTCAGACGACCTCCAAGCAGACCGCCGATGACCATACCAAAGCCGGCAAGCATCATCAGTATCGGCACCAGGGAAGACGACCATCCGCCGGTTTTCTGCAGCCAAGGGGAGACGTAGCTCCACCAGCAGAACACACCGGCATTGCCGGTGAACACGGCGGCCAAAATCACCCACGGGCCACGGCGGGTGAGGAACTTGAACTGACCGGCGATGCCTGCGTCCTTGATCGGTGCAACGTACGGAATCCACGCCGACGCCAGCACAATCGTCATTGCCGCCCAAGCGGCCAAAATGCCGAAGGCAAGACGCCAGGAAAGGAACTCGGCCATCAAGGTGCCCGCCGGTACGCCGAGCATATTGGCCACGGTCTGTCCGGTGACCATCACGGATACGGCCTGCGCCTCCTTGCCTTCCTCCGCCAGAGTCTTGGCGATGAGTGTGGCTGTGCCGAAGAATGCGCCGTGCGGCAGGCCGGCGACGAATCGTGCGACGACCAGCATGGCGGCATTGACGGAGAATGCGGAAGCCAGATTGCCCACCAAGGCAATCACCATAAACAATATGATGAGGTCCTTCGGCGGCACCTTGCGGCCGAATACCAGAATCAGTGTGCCGAAGCACACGCCGATCGCATACGCGGAAATGTAATGGCCTGCGGTGGGGATGTCCACGCCGGTGGCGGCCGCGGCCTGCGGCAGAATGCCCATCATCACGAACTCGGCGGCACCGAGAATGAACGCGCCCGAAGCCAGTGCAAGCAGACTCTTCTTCATGGTTCCTCTAATTACTTCAGTATTACTTACAAAAACAGTGCGGCAATCGATTGATTCGAGCGATATATTACGGTGGTCCGCCAACAAATACGGGGGCTTGCCGTGATGTGGTTTGTCGCTGTGTGCGGCGGGTTGTTTACCGCTGTTCGATCGCTTGGTTTGATTGTTGGGACAGGAAACGAAAAACCGGATTGCTGATTTCTCAACAATCCGGTCCAGTTGTCGGGCTGGCGGGATTTGAACCCGCGGCCTCTTCGTCCCGAACGAAGCGCGCTACCAAGCTGCGCTACAGCCCGTTTGGCAACAGATGTAGATATTACATTGTGGTGGTGGACAATGCAAATCGGCATGTCGCGAGTGTTGCGTGATGGTGGATTCGCCATGTGTACAGGTCTCTCAAGCCTTGTACAGAGCCGGTTTTGCGTCATGTGAGCGGGTGTTCGGATGGCCGTGCGGTCTGCCGGGCTCATAATCGCCGGCCTTGCGTACACTGATGAATCATGGCTGAAGTTGTCGAAAATACCGAAAACACTGAGAATGAAACCCCGGCCGTCCCGCAGATGAGCACCGTCGAACGTGCGGAAATGCTGCTCAAGCAGGACGCCACCATCCGCGAGAAGATCAAGTCCGGTGCCACGCTGGACGAAGCCGTGGACCCCTCCAACAAGGAGTTCGGCCCGCTGGCTCACCCCGAGCAGGTGCAGATGCGCGTGGCCAAGCGCGCGATGATGCTTGAGGCCGGCATTGCCCCCTACCCGGTGCACTTGGACGTCACCGACACCATCGAGGCGGTTCGCGCCAAGTATGACGGCAAGCTCGAGGCTGGCGAAGAGACCGAAGACATGGTCGGCATTGCTGGCCGCGTGCTGTTCCTGCGCAACGCGGGCGGCCTGTGCTTCGTGCAGCTGTCCGCCGGTGACGGCACCAAGATTCAGGGCATGATCTCCAAGAAGGAGATTGGCGCCGACTCGCTCAAGCAGTTCAAGCAGCTCGTCGACCTTGGCGATCACCTGTACCTCAAGGGCCGCGTCATCGCCTCCAAGACCGGCGAGCTGTCCGTATTCGCCACTGAGTGGGCTATCGCCTCTAAGGCCCTGCAGCCGCTGCCGGCCCTGCACAAGGACCTGAACGAAGACACCCGCACCCGCAAGCCGTACATCGGCATGATCGCGGACGAGAACATCCGCAACATGGTGCGCAACCGCTCCAAGGCCGTGGCCTCCCTGCGCCGCACCTTTGACGACCACGACTTCCTCGAGGTCGAAACCCCGATGCTGCAGACCCTGCACGGTGGCGCGGCCGCCCGCCCGTTCACCACGCACATGAACGCCTTCGACCTTGACCTGTACCTTCGCATCGCCCCGGAACTGTTCCTCAAGCGCTGCCTGGTCGGCGGCATCGATCGCGTGTTCGAAATCAACCGTGACTTCCGCAATGAGGGCGTCGACGCCACGCACGCCCCCGAATTCACCATGGTCGAGGCCTACCAGGCCTATGGCACCTATGATTCCATCGGCCAGCTGGTCAAGGAGCTCGTGCAGAAGACCGCCATGGACGTCTACGGCTCGCACAAGGTCACCCTGCTCGACGGCACCGAATACGACTTCGGCGGCGAATGGAAGACCATCAGCATGTACGACTCCCTGTCCGAATCGTTGGGCGAGGAGATTGTGCCGAACGGCGGCCCGGACGCCCCCGGCACCTCCGTTGAGCACCTGGGCGCCATCGCCGACAAGCTCGGCGTAGAGCGCGACGACGTGGAGAACCACGGCAAGCTCGTCGAACACCTGTGGGAGCACTTCTACGAGGACAAGCTGTACGAGCCCACCTTCGTGCGTGACTTCCCGGTCGAAACCTCCCCGCTGGTCAAGGGCCACCGCACCAAGCCCGGCGTGGTGGAGAAGTGGGATCTCTACGTGCGCGGCTTCGAGCTGGCTACCGGCTACTCCGAGCTCAACGACCCGATCGTGCAGCGTGAACGTTTCGTGGCTCAGGCCAAGGACGCGCTCGCTGGCGACGAAGAGGCTTGCGACATCGATGAGGACTTCCTCGAGGCTCTCGGCGTGGGCATGCCTCCGGCCGGCGGTATGGGTATGGGTATTGATCGACTGCTTATCGCCTTGACCGGTGCCACGATTCGCGAGACCATCACCTTCCCGCTGGTCAAGCCGCTCGTTGGCTGATTAGGCATACTCTGGCTCCCCTCAGAGAGGGGAGCCGAGTTATATATGAAAGGGATTGCTTATGTCCATCGGCTTGTGGGTTCGGGGCGCGCGTCCCAAGACCTTGGCCACTTCCATCGCGTCGGTGATGGTTGGGGCGGTGATGGCGTACGTGCATATCGAGCAGTCGGGCACCTGCATCGCAATATATCCCGAACCGGCCTCCTGCGCCACGGCCCGTGAACAGCAGACCCTGCTGATGGACCGATTCTGGCCGGTGACCATCCTGTGCCTGCTAGTCGCGCTGTTCCTGCAAATCGCCGTCAACTATGCGAACGACTATTCCGATGGCATCCGCGGCACTGACGCCGGGCGTGACACGGACGAATCGAAATCAGGCAAACCCCAGCGACTGACCGCATCCGGACTGGTACCGGCCAAGCATGTACTGTTCGCGGCGATGATTTGCGCCGCCATCGCCTGCATATGCGGCATTGCCGCTATCGTGATTTCCCAAGCTTGGTGGCTGTTTGCCGTGGGTGTGGCCTCCTTGCTGGCCGGCTGGTTCTACACCGGTGGCAAGCATCCGTATGGATACGTCGGGCTGGGAGAAGTCGGCGTGTTCCTGTTCTTCGGCTTGGCTGCGGTATTGGGCACCGAATACGCGCTGTGCGGCACGGTGGACGTCGGCGGACTATTGGGTGCTGTGGCGGCTGGCCTGTTCTCCTGCCTGATCATGATGGTGAACAATATCCGTGACATCGACGAGGATCGTGAGCATGGTAAGTGCACGCTGGCCGTACGGCTGGGTGAATCCGGCGCGCGTACGCTGCTGATTGTGTGCTGCGTGGCCGCGTGGGCCATAGCCCTGCTCATGTGCGCGACCCTATGGTGGCCGTGGGGCGCAGTGCTGTTGATCTCGGGCGTCGGAATACCTGTGCGCATGGTCTCCAGCGTGAATAAACGTCAATTCCGCCCGGCTCTGCCCGCCGCCAGCTTCCAGACCTTGCTGTTTGCGGTGGTGCTGGCGGTTTCCGTGACGCTCTGAGAGCGAAATAATAAGACGAATACTCGTGTTTGGGCGCACGCGGCTGTAGACTGAACCGTATGACTTATAAACTAGTACTGCTCCGTCATGGACAGAGCGCATGGAATAAAACTAACCAGTTCACCGGCTGGGTCGACGTACCGCTGACCGAGCAGGGTGAAGCCGAAGCCAAGCGTGGCGGCGAGCTGCTCAAGGAGAAGAACGTCCTTCCGGACATCGTGTTCACCTCCCTGCTGCGTCGCGCCATCAACACCGCCAACATCGCTCTGGATGCCGCAGATCGTCTGTGGATTCCGGTTCAGCGTGACTGGCGTCTCAACGAGCGTCACTACGGCGCTCTGCAGGGCAAGAACAAGACCGAGATTCGTCAGGAGTACGGTGACGAGAAGTTCATGCTGTGGCGTCGCTCCTACGCGACCCCGCCGCCCGAGATCGACCCGAACGACCAGTACGCGCAGAACCACGACCCGCGTTACGCCGGTGACCCGGTTCCGGAAGCCGAGTGCCTGGCCAACGTCGTCGAGCGTGTCAAGCCCTACTTCGAGTCCGCCATCGAGCCTGAGCTGCGCGCCGGCAAGACCGTGCTGATCGCCGCCCACGGCAACTCGCTGCGTGCCATCGTCAAGATGCTCGACAACCTGTCCGAGGACGAGATCGCCAAGGTCAACATCCCGACCGCCATCCCGCTGCTCTACGAGCTGGACGAGAACTTCAAGCCGATCAAGCCGCGTGGCGAGTACCTGGACCCGGAGGCTGCTGCTGCCGGTGCCGCCGCTGTCGCCGCTCAGGGCCAGAAGTGAGCCTAAGCCGCTAACACGGTACAAGCTGTAAGGGGAGTCGCACATAACGTGCGGCTCCCCTTTGCTATGCCTGCCAAATCCCCCATGGGGCGGTGATTACCCCATGGGGCGGTAAAACCCTCATGGGGCGGTATGCCAGAATGGCTTAATTCCGCGGTTTCACATATCCTTCAAACCGCCCCATGGGCAAGTTACCGCCCTATGGGTGTTTTGCCGCCCCATGGATACGCCGGTGTACCGCCCAAAAGCAACAAAAAACGGCGTCCAGCCGTAGCCGGATCGCCGCTTTCGGGCATCCTCCTCAAACCACAGGAGAACAAGTGTTCAGTTATTCGCCCAATGTGAGAACAAGTCCCAATCAGTCGATGTCGGTGCCCTCGTCGCGGGTCGGCTCCTTAGTGGGGTCGAAGCCGGAGACGATGTACACCACACGGCGGGCGGCGGACACGGCGTGATCGCCGAGACGCTCCAGGAAGCGGCCCAGCAGCACGATATCCACGGTCTGCTGACGGGTGATGTCATCGGACAGCGCTAGATCGAAGGTCTGGTGGTGCAGATTGTCCAGCTTGTCGTCAGCCAGGATGATGGCCTCGGCGGTCTTGGCATCGCGATCGAAGAGCATGGCCACCAGCTGGTCAGCGGTGTTGTCCAGGAAGTCGATCATCTCGGCGAACACCGGTTGAGCGGATTCAGGAATCGCGGCGGCCGGATAGGTGCGGCGAGCGGCCTCGGCCACGTGGCGGGCAAGATCGCCCATACGCTCGAACGTGGAAGCCAGACGCATGGTGGAAACGACCACACGCAGATCGGTGGCCACCGGATTCTGCTTGGCGAGCAACTTGACGCACTGGTCAATCACAGAGGACTCCAGGGCATCGATTTCGATGTCGCCGTCAATCACAGTCTGTGCGGCTTCAACGTCCTGATTCAGCAGGGCTTCCCCAGCTCCTTTGATCGCCTTGCGTACGTTCTGCGCCATACGGTCGAGGTCGTCAGCAACCTGCTTCAGCTCCTCGTTGAAAATAACGCGCATTTCTCTAGCCTTTCATGCTTGCTTATTGCAACCTGTACCAGTGTATTATTCCAGTACTTGTTCCCCACTTCAACGTAGGTAATGGCAACCTCAAGTTGTTCTACTGTTCATTGGGTTGTTCACCTGAAATTCATGTTACCGGCGTGCCGGCAAACCGCAATCCCGGCGTGTGGTGTGAAAGAATGGGGGCATGACACAGATGCCGCTCGTCGCCGCGATTGCTCTTATTGTCACGGCTGTTTTATTTGTGGTAGGAATCATCACGCTCATCGTGGGATTTGCGACACATCGAGTGTCCATGGAATCGCCGCTGGCCGATGATGACGACAATGACGATCTGTCCGACGACACCGCCACGCTGCTGTCCATGCTGCCAGGTGCGTCCGTGGTGGTCGACGAGCACGACGAGGTGGTCCGCTGCAATCCCGCCGCCTACCGCCTGGGTGTGGTGTCAGATGACGCCATTGCCCAGCAGCATGTGCTGGATGCCATTCACGAGGCGCGCAAGTCCGGTGGCAAGCGCCAGTTCGACTTGACCACCGATACTCCGGAGCGGTACGTCGCAGACCAGAACAAGGGCGATCACGTCGCCACGCAGTCCGTCCACCGCCCCAACTGGCTGAAGGTGACTGTAGGGCGTATCAACGAGCAGTTCGTCATCGTGTTGATTACCGATGTCAGTGATGTGATTCGTTTCGCTCAAGTGCGTGACTCGTTTATTACCAATGTGTCCGAGCAATTGTTGGGCCCCACTGAGGCTCTGGCCAAACTCGCCGATTCGCTGGAGTCCGGCAATCTGGACGAACAGCAGGTGGCTGCCGACGCTCGCCAGGTGCGTTCCAGCTGCAGCAAGCTCAACCACATGGTGTCTGATTTGCTGCTGCTCATACGCGCGCAGGAGCCGATTACGCCGTCTTCCGCCAACCGACTGAACGTTATGGAACAGCTCAGGGCCACGGCGGCGCGACTGGAGCCGCAGGCAGCCGAGGCTGGCGTGCAGCTGAACATCAAGGGCGACGATGATCTAGTCATCAATGGTGAGGCGGACCAGATCGACAGCGCCGTGACCAAGCTCATCGAAAACGCCATCGGCTATTCCAAGGAAAATGGCGTGGTCAGCGTGTCCGCATCCAAAGACAAGGATGGCGACCGCGCGGTGATTCGCGTGATTGACCAAGGCACGGGCATCGCTAAGAAGGACCAGGCGCGCATCTTCGAGCGGTTCTACCGGGGCGTGGAACAGAGCAATCGCACGGCGGATGGCGTGGGCCTAGGCTTGGCCATCGTCAAGCATGTGGCGCTGACCCATCATGGCGATGTGACCGTATGGAGCGCGCCCGGGCAAGGCAGTACGTTCAGCCTTACGTTGCCGTTGGCGCAGTGAGGTAAGGAATTGGTGGCATGCCTTGCATGCCACCAATGCTGTTTGATGAGCGACCTGCGGCCGCGGTCTCTCCCTCAATCAGCTACGCTGACAGCTCCCGTCATCAGAGGGAGCTTGTGTTGCGTTACTGTCCGAGGCGGCGGTAGTCCCAGCGGTCGAAGTATTCCCAGACCAGCAGTAGCAAGCCAATAATGACGCCGGCCACGCACATAATCACCAACGGCATTACGCTGTAGCCCACGGCCAGCAGAATCAGCACGACAATCAACGCCACAATCCATAGACCGGTACCGATGGCAAACACCTTACGCAGATCCACCCGTACGGGCTTGGGTGCGGGTTTGCGGACGGCAGGGTCAATGAGAGGCGCGAACTTCATACTCATGCACTGTAGTAAGAGTAGGGAGGGGCGTCAAACATCCCTCCCTACGATTTATTCAATCGGCATCAGTTGAGACCGATCAATGTGCATGGCATATATGGTCGGCAATGCGGGGCATATATGCCATCACAGGTGCTCGACCACGTAGTCGACGCACTTGGTGAAGGCCATGACATCAGCCGGTTCCACCGAGGGGAACACGCCAACGCGCAGCTGGTTGCGGCCCAGCTTGCGGTAGCCGGCGGCGTCCACAATGCCGTTCTCGCGCAGGATGGACAGTACCTGAGAGGCCTGGACTCGCTCGTCCAGATCAATGGTGACCACGGCGTTCGAGCGTGCGTCCGCATCGACGACGAACGGAGCGGCGTATTCGGAGCGCTCGGCCCACGAGTACAGGATGGATGCGGACTTGGCGCAACGTGTGGTGGCCCAGGCGAGGCCGCCGTTGTTGTTGAGCCAGCGAATCTGGTTTTCCATCATGATCAGGGTGGCCACGGCGGGCGTATTCAGGGTCTGATCCTTGCGGGAGTTGTTCAGTGCCGTGGTCAGCGAGAGGAACGGCGGCACCCAGCGATGTGCGCCTTCCAGATGAGCGCTTGATTCGACGCCTGCCGCACGATCGATAGCTTCGGGGGAGAGGATGGCGACCCACAGACCGCCATCGGCACCGAAGGCCTTCTGCGGTGAGAAGTAGTAGACGTCGGTCTGGCTGATGTCCACAGGCAAAGCGCCGGCTGCGCTGGTGCCGTCGATGACGGTCAAGGCACCAGCTTCACGACTTCCGGCCACGCGGCGAATCGGGGCGGCCACACCAGTGGAGGTCTCGTTGTGAGCCCAGCAATATGTGTCCACGCCCTCGGTGAGCTCAGGCAGACGGTAAGTGCCCGGCTCGCCGGGGAACAGCACCGGGTCTTCAAGGAAGGGTGCGTTCGCGGCGGACGCGGCGAACTTGGCACTGAACGAGCCATACGTGCCGAATGCGGCGCGACGGGTGATCAGCGAAGCGCAGGCAATCTCCCAGAACGCGCTGGCGCCACCGTTGCCAAGCGCCACCTCATACCCTTCAGGCAGGTGGAAGAACTCGCGCAGACCTTCACGAATCGAAGCGACCAGTTGCTTGACTGGTGCCTGGCGATGTGATGTGCCAAGCAGGGTGGTGGCGCCGGCGTCGAGCGCGGCGATCTGTTCGGGGCGGATTTTGCTGGGGCCGGAGCCGAAGCGACCATCTTCGGGCTTCAGCGACTCGGGAATACTCAGTGTGATAGTCATGGTTTCAAGGGTAGACCAGTGTTGGGGAATATCGCGGATAATGCTCGGTGTGCGGGATTACTGCGGGGTTACTGCGGAATTCCGGGGTGCCGGGCGGCAGTGGTGGCAATGCGGAATGCAGTGCAGAATGTACGCAGCACATCATGGTTACGGTGTGTCGGAATGACATGAGTTAGTGATTCTTCCGATAACCGGATAGTGAGGTTCGTGAACGGGCGGAAACAAGGCAGTTTTTTCACCTGGCCGCACGGTTACGTAAATCGTTTGACACACCCGGATGGTGGGGGATCACATTGAGGATTGACCTCTGTTCGTTGTACAGTACTCAATTGTGACGGTCATACGAGGTCATCGAAATGACCCCGCCGAACCCATCCAAGGAGTTAACGTAGTATGAAGCATGCTTCGCATAAAGCGACCACGGTCTCGCGCCAGAAGTTCAGCTTAGCGAAGGCATTGTTTGCCTCCGGCAAGGGTTCTCATTCCGTTCGTGCTGTGCGTGCGGTGCAATCCGCTGGTAGCGACGCCGTTGTTTTGGGGCTTGATCCGGCCATTGCCGAGAAGATCAACGAAATCGCTCCCCAGACCCGCCGTTCCATTCGTGAGGCCGCTCGTGCCGCTGAACGCCGTAGCCATATTCTTGCCTCGGCCTCACTGGCCGCTCTGGTCGGCACGGCCGCAGGTGCTCTCGCGTTTTCCAACAATGAAGACGCCACGAACTCGTTCGTGGCTGATCCGGCCACGACGACCACGCAGATTAAGCGCATCAGCGATGTGACTGCGGCTTCTCGTTCCGAAGCGCGTACTGATTTGAGTTCATCCTCCGTTACCGCACAGTCCACCAATGAAGGCGGCTGGGGGCTGAGCAATTCAGACAGCACCTTGGACGCCAAGCTGATGAATCGCAATAATGCGAACAATCCTGTGGTGTCGGCTCTCGTGGATGCCGATGGCGATGCTGTGCCGGCTGGCTTCAACCCGAACCATGCCGTTGGCACCAACTCCAACAACTATCCGTGGGGTCAGTGCACGTGGTACGCGTACCAGCGTCGTGCCGAACTGGGCCTGCCTTCCAGCGGCAACTTCGGCAATGGTGGCGCGTGGGCGGCGTCAGCTTCCGCTCTGGGCTATTGGGTGGACAACACTCCTCGCCATGTCGGTGATGCTGTGGTGTTCGCTCCTGGCCAGGCCGATGCCGATGGCGCGTACGGCCATGTTGCCGTTCTGGAAAAGATCAATGCCGACGGCTCCATTGAGATCTCCGAATCCAATGCCAAGGGATTGGGTGTGATTTCGACCCGTACGTTCAGCGCCGCCGAAGCCGGTAAGTTCCAGTACGTTCACTACTGATTCATTTCATTGGCTTACATTCGGTGATTACTGTTCGGATGTGACGTCGCCCTATCGGCAATCGTTCGCGCGAAATGACATTTCAAGTGTTGCGGCCGCGTATTAGTCCGAACTGACCTGTGCCGACACGCCGATATATCCCAATAGCTCCGGGGTGTTTTATTTCTTCCATCCTGTACGAGTTAATGCGCACCGTGTAGGGTGATGGTTCTATGAAGACCAAAACTGTAGCTTCTTCCATTGTTGCCGCGATTGTCTCCTGTGCCTGCTTGTTTATGTTTGTTCCTACAGCAACTGCAGCTGAGGGTGTTACTGTGACTTCCACCAAGTCCTTCCCCTCGTACACCCAGGTGCGCAAAGATCTGACGACTGAAGCCACTGCCACGAGCGTTGAGGACAATGCTGATTGGGGCGGCATTGAGAACCTCGATGTGCCGCAGACGGAATCTCAGGCGGAAAAGGATGCCGCAGCGGCCAAGAAGGCTGCCGAAGAGGAGGCCGAGAAGCAGGCGGAGGTCGAGGCTCAGGCGACCCAGGAGCAGGCCAACGCCGCGAGCCGTAATGAGTCTCGCTCTTCTGTTACTTATTCCGATGCCAGTGGTTCGGTTTCCGCTGGTGCCGGTGCCTCTATCGACCGTGCGTATTCTTTGATCGGACAGAGCATGGACTGCACCGCATTGGTCAGTCAAGCGTTGGCGGCCCGTGGCATTAACTTCCACGGTTGGCCTGAAGAGTACGTCAATGTTCCTGGTGGCCACGTAGTCACAGACGGATCCCTGCAGCCGGGCGATATTCTGATTTATGCCAACACCGGTGGATGGAACGGTGGTGCACACTACGATCATGTGGCGTTGTATGTCGGCAACGGTCAGGCGGTCCATGGTGGATGGAATGGCTATAGCGTGGCTCTCGCTAGTGCCATGACCGAAAAGCTCACCATCGTGGTGCGTATCCCGTGATGCAGTCTTATTGATTGATTTATTGCAGGCCTCGGATGCCGATCGGTATCCGAGGCCTGTTGCGTTCTCCTGCCGAATGATGCACCCGCGACATCATCTTCGAAATGCTATTCCTGTTATGAAATCGACCCATGTGTGCTAGTGTATGGCGTTGATGATGAGCGTTAAGACTATTATTTCCACATCAGTGGCGATTATCGCCACGGGTGCCATGTTTGCGTGCGTAGCCCCGTTTGCCTCTGCCGATTCCGCGCAGACGAGTGCTGTGGTGTCCTCACGTTCTTTCCCGAAGGCGAGTTCGGTGAAGAAGAATTTGTTCGCCGAATCCACCTCCACCTCGGTTGATGAGAACTCTAAATGGGGTGGCATCGAGACTCTTGATGTGCCACAGACCGAGTCTCAGGGCGAGAAGGAAGCTGCTGCAGCGGCGGCGGCTCAGAAAGCCGCTGATGAAGCTGCTGCAGCCCAGTCCGCTGCTGCTGCGGCAGCCAGCCGCTCTGAACAGCGTGCGTCGATTCCACAGGTTGACTTGGGTAAAATGACTGGCACTGGCACTGGCGCTGAGCTTGCTAGCTTCTCACTGAAGTTCCAAGGCTATCCGTATGTTGCCGGCGGCAACACTCCGGCAGGATGGGATTGCTCCGGTTTTGTGCAGTACGTCTTCTCCCAGTTTGGCATCTCCCTGCCTCGTACCTCTGGTGCTCAAGCCACCGTGGGTACTCCGGTCGCAAGCTTGGCGGATGCCAAGCCGGGTGACATTCTTGCGAATGGTACTCATGCGGCCATTTACATCGGTAACGGACAGGTGATGAATGCTATGAACCCGGTGCAGGGAACGGCAGTAAGCGACGTTTCCGTATTCGGTGGAGCTGGATATTCCATTCGCCGCGTGATGTGACAAGAATTATGCGGTAAGCGAATTCGTATTAAGGCACGTCCTTTGGGGTGTGCCTTTTTCGTATACGCGGATTTCTTTTTGAGCGGAGGATACCGGCCAAACCGAGTGTCGCGGGGTATTGTTGAGATACGCGGTATTCGTGCCGCAATAACTTCAAGGAGGTCGTCATGATTAACGACAAGGCTATTCTCGTCGGCGTTGACGGGTCGCATGCCAGTTACAAGGCAACATGGTGGGCCGCGAATTATGCAAAGCACGCGGGGCTGACGCTGCAGATTGTCTGCGCATATTCCCTGCCGAGCTATGCCGCCGTTTCGTTCGATGCCACTTACACGGCGATGGGGGACGATAACGCCGCGCATTCCGATGCTCAGGAGATTCTGTCCAAGGCCAAGGCCATCGCAGACGAGCAGGGCGTCGAAGCCGCCACACTGATTGTTACCGGAGATCCGGCATCGGTGTTCGTCGAATTGTCTCGTAACTACAATCTGATCGTCATTGGCAACCGTGGCAAGGGCGGTCTGGCCGAGCGCCTGCTGGGCACTACGTCCTCATCGCTGCCGGCATATGCTTACTGCCCGATTGTGGTGGTGCCGTACACCGATGATGACGGTAACCTGATGCACCTGAACAACACGATCACCAAGGTGGCCGTCGGCTCCGACGAATCCAAGTGGGGTCTGAAGGCGCTGGACATTGCCGCCGACTTCGCCACGTGCTGGGGTGCGGAACTGGACGTGATTTCCGCTGTGCCGAACCTGAAGGGTGTGGACGGCGAGGACGCCGTCATGGAGTCCTACAAGGACGATCTTGAGGTGCGCATCAAGCCGTTGCAGGAATCGCATCCTGATCTGAAGATCAACAAGCAGATCGTTTCCGGCCCGGCCGTGAGCGCCCTGACCAAGGCCAGCTACGATCACGATGTGGTTGTTGTCGGCTCCCGTGGTCGCGGCGGCTTCACTGGCTTGCTGCTGGGCTCCACCAGCCAGGGCCTGCTGCAGCATGCGGTCGGCCCGGTGTACGTGGTGCCACGCAAGTATGTTGAGGCCGCGGAATCGCGTCTCGACACCGTGCCGAGCTCGCCCGCCGAAGTGCCTACCAAGTCGCTGGAGGAGATTGCCGGCGTCGAGGAGATTCCGGTGTCCGCAGCCGAGCCTGAAGTCGCCCAGCAGATCGAAAAGACCATCGATCCCGATCGCCAGTAAAGTCCGAATATACGGAAAGAGGCTCCCGCCAGGGAGCCTCTTCAATTTATATCCCGTCTCAGTGCTTGACGGTGACGTTCATGCGCACCGGGGTCTCCTGCACGTAGGTGTGCTTGACCGTGCAACCCTTGTCGATATGGCGGGTGACGCGCTCCTTGAGCTTGTCGGCATCCTCCTCGGACAGACCGGCGTCGGAAGCATCAATCACCACCTGCTCCTCGAAACCGGTGTAGGCGTCATTTTCCGGGTCGTACGTGCCATCCACCACAATCTTGGCACCCTTGCCCTCACCCAGCGTATGTTCGATGGCGAACTGGCTGGACAGCGCGGCGCAACCGGCCAGCGCGACCTTCATCAGATCGCCCGGCGTGAACTGGCCACGATCCTTGCCGAACTTAATGTGTGCGCCATCGTCGCTGAACGCATCCCACGAACCGTCCTTGTTACGCTCAACCCACAGTCGCTTACCCATAGCTGCTCCTTTATTTTCAGCCGCCGGCGATCTGGCCCATCGCCATGCCAGCGGGGGAGCGCGGCACCTGGCCGCTCTCCCGCATCAGTGGACTTCTCTATTATGCCCCTAAGCTACACTGGTGCACATGGCTTTGACCGAAGAACAACTCGCAGATATTCGCTCCCGTATCCCCGCACGTCCCGAAACGGACATTCCGATGCCCTATGAGGACCTGGTGCGCAAGATCCTGACCGAAGGCACGCTGAAGTCCGATCGCACCGGCACCGGCACGATTTCCCTGTTCGGCCAGCAGATGCGCTTTGACCTGTCGAAGTACTTCCCGTTGCTGACCACCAAGACCGTGTTCTTCAAAGGCCTGGCCTATGAGCTGCTGTGGTTTTTGAAGGGTTCCTCCAACATCAACTGGCTGCTGGAGCACAACGTGCATATTTGGGATGAGTGGGCGGACGAGAACGGCGATCTGGGCCCGGTCTATGGCGTGCAGTGGCGTTCCTGGCCCGCGCCGACCCCCGAGGACCCGAATCGCACCATCGACCAGATCTCCAATGTGCTCGACCTCATCAAGCATCATCCGGATTCGCGCCGCATGATCGTCTCCGCGTGGAATCCGGCCGAGGTGGAGAAGATGGCGTTGCCGCCCTGCCACGCGCTCTTCCAGTTCTACGTGGCCGACGACAAGCTAAGCTGCCAGCTGTACCAGCGTTCCTGCGACATGTTCCTCGGCGTGCCGTTCAATATCGCCTCCTACTCGCTGCTCACCATGATGATGGCGCAGCAGGCCGGGCTCAAGCCGGGCGAATTCGTCTGGACCGGCGGCGACTGCCATGTTTACGACAACCACGTCGACCAGTTCCTTGAGCAGCTGGGCCGCAAGCCCTACCCGTACCCGACCATCGAGATCCGTAAGGCCGATTCCCTGTTCGACTACCAGTATGAGGACTTCAAGGTCGTCGGCTACCAGCATCACCCCACTATTAAGGCACCTGTTGCGGTCTGATGCTGATTACCGTTTCGTGGACAGCGAATACTGTGAAGGTGACGGCCCCCGAGTCTTCGCTGTCCACTACACTAAGGCCCAGTTCCGCAATCCAGGAGGAGTAAGCGAAATGGAGCATGACAGTAGCCGTAGCGGCTATCACGAACCCGAGCCCGGATCTGCCGGGCTGTCTGCCACTGAAGAAGACTGGGGTGACGATTATCCCAAGACCTTCTCGGTGAATCTTATCTGGGCCGAAGCCCGTGACAAGGAAGGTCGCGCCGGTGCCATCGGCCTCAATGGTGGCATGCCTTGGCACTGTGCCGAGGATATGAAGCATTTCAAGGAGCTGACCGTCTCCCATCCGGTGATTATGGGTCGTAAGACCTGGGAATCGCTGGGGGGCAAGTACCGGCCGCTGCCCAACCGCGACAACATCGTCGTTTCCCACGATCCGATGTACCGTGCGCCGGGGGCCACTGTGGTCACCAGTCTTGACGACGCGCTCGATATGGCCCGTCAGGAGGCGATTCCGGACGACGGTCTGGACCGTTCGGAGATTTGGATCATCGGCGGCGCCCAGTTGTTCGCCAAGGCTTTGCCGTTCGCGGACAAAGCCTATGTGACTGATCTGGCCGCCACCGTGGATGCCGACAGCTACGCGCCCGATATGGCGTCGCTGGTCGAGGCCGGGATGTGGCGGGAAACGACGGGGGCGGGGGGGGGGGGGAAGGCCGAGGTGGGCGAGTGGCATACGCCCGCCAAGGAGGAGTCCGGCATCGATTCCTATCGTTTCCGTATTTTGGCCAAAACCAAGTAAGCATGCGAATCCGGCTTATGCCCTTTATAGCGGCATGAGCCGGATTCATATTCATTCGACCCCAACAATACAGTCGGGCCGTGTGCGGCCCGGTGAAGCCCGATTGAGGATTGATTCAAAGCTATGAGCAATACCCAGCCCTACACCGTAATGACCGTCTGCACCGGCAATATCTGCCGTTCGCCTATGGGTGAGATCATTCTGCGTCACTTCTTTAATGAGCGCGGTCTTGGCGACCAGGTGAACGTGGAATCCAGCGGTGTGTCCGACGAGGAGTGGAGCCACCCGATCGACCCGCGTGCCGTGCGCGTGCTACGCGAACGTGGCTATGGTGATGAGATTCCGCGTGACCACTTCGCACACCGCATCTCGCGTGAGGAAATCGACCGTACCGACCTGTTCCTGCCGATGACCGCCTCCCACATGCGCGCCCTGCTGCGCATGCTGCCGGCCGGCAAGCGCGCCGAAGTGCACATGTACCGCAGCTTCGACCCGAATCTGCCCAAGCCGAAGCCCGGCCGCGAAGATCAGATCGATCTGGTGGACCCGTGGTACGGCGGCAAGCACGAGTTCGAGGTCGCCATCGACCAGATTGAGGAAGTCGCCCCGTACATCGTCGATTGGGTGGCGAAGCAGCTGTAGGAATCGGCCTGTGGCCGATGCTGTGTGTTTCGCAGTCTTACGACTGCGGGTCTCTACCTCCGTCACCGCTTCGCGGTGCCGCCTCCCTCGTCAGAGGAAGGTACAGAAGATTACCTCCCTCTGTAAGGGAGGTGCTGAGCATAGCGAAGCGGAGGGAGAGACTAACGAGTCGGGTGCCTCAGAACACCAGTTGCACCAGCAACATATATACAATTGTGCCGCCGGCGATTGAAAGCAGCATATTGCGTTTCCATACGTGCAGCAGCACGATGACGGTGCAGGCGATGAGTTCCGGAAGGCCGTGTGAACCGGTCAGAATCGGGGTGTTGCGCAGTGCGTATACCACCAGTAGACCGGTCATCGCATAGGGCAGGACCTGGCCGAAATACTCGATGATGCGCGGCGGCTGCTTGGACTCGGGAAACACCAGAAACGGCAGAAAACGGGTGCACATCGTGCCCAGCACCACCGTCACGATAGTGATTGCGCCTTGCCAGATGGTCATCGTCATCGCGTCTGTCCTTCCTTCTGCTGGTCCGCTGCGTGGCTCATGGCATGGTTTGCCGTGGCTTCCGGGGCGTCGGCGGCTGGCCGCAACACGTCCAGATGCGGGCGCAACGCGACGAACAGTATCAGCATGGCGATCATCGAGGGAATCATGAAATCATTGGCCCCGAATATCAGCAGGCAGGCCAGTGATGTCAGCACACCGATGACGGCGGACAGTTGCTCGCGATGCTTGCCGTCGAGCCACTGATCGAGGAAGATCACCAGAAACAGCGCGGTCAGTACGAAATCAAGACCGTCGGTATTGAACGGCAGATGCGCGCCGATCAGCCCGCCCAGTGTGGCACCGGTCACCCAATACAGCTGATTGCACAGCGTAACCCAGAAGTAGAACCAGCCACGGTCGATGCCGGCAGGGATTTTCGCGGTGGAGTTGATGGCAAAGGTCTCGTCGCACATACCGAAAATCAGGTATGGGCGCTTCCAGCCGAGCCCTTTGAATTTGCCGAGCATGGACAGCCCGTAGAACAGGTGACGGGCGTTGACCATCAGGGCCAGCAGAAAGCCGGCGAGCGGGTTGAACGCGGAGAGCAGCAGATTCACCGTGACGAATTCCATTGAACCGGCGAAGATGAACGCGCTCATGCACATCGGCCATACGAAGGAGAAGCCTTTGGTGCCCATGAGAATGCCATACGAGGCGCCGAGAAACAGGAACCCCAGGCAAATCGGTATGGTCAGCGGAAACGCTGCTTTGAGCGCCGGCAGCCAGGCGTTGGTGTTGGTGTTGGCGGTGTCTGCCATGTGGATGATGTTCTCCTTGTGCAACTGGTCTGCCGGCCGATGTTCGCCGATGATGCCATATGCGGTTATACACGCATGGTGTCGATAAACGGGGTGAGGGTGGCGTCGGGACCCTGTGCGCGAAGTCACAGTGTGGAGGATGTCACATCGTCTACGGTGGGATAGTCCTTGTGGCGGGCGCGAACACGTGCTGAGATGAAACCATGAGCACATATCAAGCGGGCCGAATGCTTTCAGGCCTGGTCCCGCGAATACGAAAAGACCTCGGTCGCTATGACCGAGGTCTTTAGTGAAGTACCCCCAGAGAGAGTCGAACTCTCGTTGTCAGATTGAAAGTCTGGTGTCCTAACCGTTAGACGATGGGGGCGAACAACTCGAATTACTTTACGGGAGGTTGTTCGGTTATGCAAATCGACGGCATTTCGGCGTGTCGTGATTAGTTCAAGGTAACGGCCTGATAGGTAAAGTCGTGAATCACGCGGCCGGCGGCCAGGCCCTTCTTTTCGAAGTTGGTGAGCACGCGGCCCTCGAACCGCTCGGATTCGGTGAAGTCGGCGTGCGGCATGTCGGCGGCCAGATCGGCGTTGCCCTTGCCCACGTGCTCCAGCGGGAGGCTGACGGTTATGCTGCCCAGGTTCTTCCAGCCATCGAGGCCGTCCATCACCTCGTGCACGTGCAGGGCATAGTCCTCGATGTCGGTGGCGATACGCCAGACGCCGTCTGTGACCAGCGCGCGATGGATGTCGCCGGCCATGGCCTCCTGCACGATGCGGCGCTTGTGGTGCTTCTTCTTGGGCCAAGGGTCGGGGAAGAAGGTCCATACCTCGGCCACGGTGCCGGCCGCGGTCACCTTGAACAGCTCGGGCGCATTGACCTGGGCCACGCGAATGTTGGTCAGCCCCTGCTTGCCGGCGAGCAGCAACGTGTGGGCCACGCCGGGGTCATAGACCTCTAGGGCAAGGAAGTTCGTCTCCGGGCGGGCTGCGGCTGCTGCCGCCACGTTTTCTCCCTGCCCGGTGCCGATTTCCACAATGAGCGGATTGTCGTTGCCCCATGCGGACTCCACGAACGCGCGGTCGAGCGTGACGCCTTCGCGCACGTCCAGCAGGTTGCCGGCCGCAATATCCAACAGATATGTGTCGGCATAGTTGTCCCAGGCGCGCTGCAGGCGATCGTCCAAACGTCCGGAGCGGCGTACGAAGGAGAGCACCTTGTGCAGGGGGTGCGCCGGTGCCTCGGTGTGGTCTGTGGCCATCGCGGCGACGGGATCGATTGCTGTGGATTCGGGATCGGTCATATATTCCTCGGATTTTCCTTGTGCGCCGCACCGCTGTTCATTCATTAGGTCGATTTGGCGTTCATTAGGTAGGTGGTGTGCGATACCAACCACCATATCAAGCCGTTTACCCGGTGTCCGTGCGGGCCGGCTCCGGGCCGACCTACCTAATGAACGCCAAATCGACCTAATGAATGCAGATATTGCCGGACGACACCACCGTTTTGTGCGATTATGTTCGTGTGATATACTCAAATTGTTTCAAAAGGTAACAAAGCGGACCAAAAGTGAACAGCCGCTGAACTCCCCACGGCCGACACTTGCAACCCGCACAAGGAAAGGTCAACTATGACAGTTCTCGTCACCGGCGGCTGCGGCTACATCGGCGCTCATGTCGTTCACGCACTCCATCAGGCCGGCGAAAAGGTCGTTGTCGTCGACGATCTGAGCTACGGCAAGCCCACTCGCATCGAAGGCTCCCGCCTGTACGGCATGGATATCGCCACCCCGGGCGCCGGTGAGCGTTTGGCCGAAATCCTCGATGCCGAAGGCGTCGACTCCGTGATCCACTTTGCCGCTCGCAAGCAGGTCGGCGAATCCGTGGAGAAGCCGCTGTGGTACTACCAGCAGAACATCAACGGCATGCTCAACGTGCTC
>OBZW01000378.1_pt1 | contig 30799 bp, 24 predicted proteins | sample 1477021 | NCBI WGS metagenome assembly OBZW01 (sample SAMEA2580262, study PRJEB22360) | human gut metagenome | biome: human gut; feature: human-associated habitat; material: faeces | place: Denmark | collected 2008/2010
CGGCGGGTACGGCTCGTTGCTGGAGTCGTGCACGCATACGCGCGTCGGCGTGCGTGGGATGTCCATTCAGGTTTTTCCCATCTTCGGACTCGTAAAATAGGCGAGGTTAACAAGACGAAGAACGATGACATCCGTCGATTCGCAAGGGGTGGACGCATATGGATTATCAGTATCAGGCCGTTGAACAGCCTTCCAATCCCCGCAAAACCTGGCCGATTGTCTTTTCCGTGGTCGTGGCGCTCACTGTGGCATGCAGCGCAGGAGCGTACGTCTACCACAACAAACGGCAGGAGGCGTTGGACACATGCCGGCAATCGCTTGCGGAATTCAGCTCGGCCCGTAAGGCCGTGCTCGACACATCCGAAAACGGTAGCGAGCTGCAGAAATTGATCCGTGGTGCGCTCGGCGTGAACGACATCATCGACGCGTTCGCGGACGCGGCTACCAGCGCAGAGAACACGGTCGATACGGAAGGCTGTAAGGCGGACGCCACCATCACGCAGCTCAATCTCATCGCCAAAACACTAGACAGCGCCACGGACTCCCTGAATAACAGCCTGAAGGACATCCGGGAGAAGAACGGCACGAATGCGCTGCAGGATTCGCGGAACGATTCGGATGGCACGACAACGAACGGACCATCCTCCAATACTCAGTCCAATACGTCATCGGGGCAATTGCTCGACGTTCCTTCGAACGGTTCTTCCGCCACGGAATCGTTGGATGAATCGAAGAAGGAACTGCAGCAGTCGCTCGACAAGGCGGACAAATTGGTCAACAAGCTTGGCAAGGACGAAACACTGACGTTGACTGGCCGTAAACTGCTGTCCGCATTGTCCAAAGCTGTGGATTCCGGTCAAAAACTCATTGAAAACAGCAATATCAAGGATTCCAAGTACTACAAGGCAGCCAAAGTCACGCTCGATGAGGCCATCGATGTGGCCGAGAATTGGGTGGACAGACAGGCGTCCAAAGCGCAATGACGATTCTCCCTCGTGTTGCTTCCATACGCATGTCTAAAGTTTCCCGGAAAAACGTCGACGATTATGACATCAGAGAATATGACGCCATGACGGATGGAAGCGTAAGAGGGGATACGAATGACGAAATCGGGGTGTGGGCCGTCGGGAAACCTCGCGTTTGCGAACCCGGTCGCCCGTCCATATCCTAGGCGATCGGGTTCGCAAGACCGATCAGAAGAACAGCGCTGAGACTCCGGCCGCAAAGCACATCAGCAGCACAGACGTGATGAAACTGGCTAGGAATGCCTTCTGCCCCTTCTTGGCGATGGCGCTGAAATTCACGTTGATGCCGAGCGCGGCCATGGCCATGCCGAGCACGATGTACGCGAAATCGACCAGATTCGGTGCGATGGCACCGATGAACGGCACGAACGTGCCGATGATGGAAGCGCCGATGAAACCGAGCATGAACCATGGGAACGACACTTTGCGTTTACCGTCCGCTGGCATTTCGGAATGGTTTTTATCCCACCAAACGGCGATGACGATGGCTGCGAACACCAGCATCAGCACTCGCGACAGTTTCATGATGGTTGCGATGTCCACCGCGCCGAACGCGTCGCCGGCCGCCACGGCATGGGCGATTTCGTGCAAGGAAGCTCCGGCGGTAATGCCCAGCTGTGTCTTACTCAAACCGGTCAATGGTCCAAGGGTGATTTCCAGTAACGCGAAGATGGTGCCCATGATGGCGATGATGGCCACGGCCATTACTTCGTTGTTGGCTTTTTCATCCTCTTTTTCCGGCGGTACTTTGATGGAGCCAGACAATCCCATGACGGCGGCCGCACCGCAAATGCCGGTGCCGCCCGCCACCAGAATGGCGAGTTGCGGGTCGACGCCAAATTTGCGGGCGATGGCGTAGCACACCACGATGGTGAGTGTCACGACCACGGCCGCGATGGGCAGACACTTGATGCCTTGGGTGAACAATACGGTCAGATTGAGCTTGAATCCGAGCAGAATGATTCCCAGACGCAACAGTTTATTGGAAATAAGTCCTGCTGCGTCCTTCACGCCGGACCTGTGTTCCACGGAACGGCTGGAATACCATTTGCGAATCGGAAACTGGACCGCCATGCCGATGAGCAATGCGATGATCAGCGCGCCGAACAGACTGAATCCCGGAAACTGTTTAAGCCACGAAGCCACTAGTGAGGCGGCCAAAGTGACGATGCTGACGAAAACCATTTCCTTGGTGGCTATGCGAGCCCACCATGTTTTGCAAAAATCAATCACGTGTCTCAAGTGTTCCGGCCGGTTCGGACATCGGTATGGTGCAGAAAGCGATAACTTCAGCGCCGTGCCAACGATACTGAAATCCAATGCGCGATCGGCAGCAGGTACAGGAACACTGCCAATGTCAGACTGGACGTGGGCGCTCCCACCGAAGCGAGCGGCACCGCTCCGGCGATGGACCATGGAATCAGCGGAGCCACCACCACGGCGGTATCCTCCAGATTGATGGCCTTGCGATGCTCGTCGGACTCCAGATGGTCGCATAGCTGATTTGTCAGCATGATCGACAACGTTTGATTGCAGGCGACGGCACTCGCTACGAGAGACGTTACCAGCGTGGCGCCGAATACGCTGATATGCCGGGCAAGCGATGCGACCATCCGATGCGCGCCATCCAGCAGTTCCGTCTCTTGGAAAATGCCGGAATATGACGATGAAATGCATACGATCAGCATCACTTTGACCATTGAAACGATTCCGCCACCATCGATCAGCGGTGCGACGCGCGCGTCAGCACAGTGGAATCCGAATACCAGTGCGTGGCCAATCGCGGTCCAATCCATATGTTGTACTGCAACGCAAATCGGCAATGCAGTCAGTATGCTGGCGGTCATGGTGATGCGCACGTCAACCCTGGCGATCGCCAGCGCGACCAACACCACTGCGGGCAGGACGGTGACCCAATCAAGATCGAACGCGTTGGAAAACAGTCCGGCAATGTCAATGGAGCTGTTGGAAGGATGCGTGCACAGCGTCAATGCCGCATACACTGCGCACGTCAGCACGAACGGTACCGCGGCGGTTTTCAACATCAGTCGGATATTGTCGAAAATGTTCGTGCGCGTCAGCGTTTTGACCAATTGGGCGCTGGTGGATACGGGGGAGCAGCGGTCACCGAAATAGATGCCGGACAGTATCGCTCCACCGAGGAACACCGGTGGAACCTGCATGGAAGTGCCCAACGTCATCGTGATCACACCCATCGTCGCGGCCGAAGCGAACGATGATCCGGTCAGCAGAGACATCAGACAGTTGAGTAGGAACGTGAGTAGGACCACCACATGAGGATGCACCAGACCTGCCGTATTCGTCACAATGAACGACACAGTGCCTGCGGCGCGCCACAGGGTGGTCAGCAGGCCGATCAGAACGAACGTTACTACCACGATGCTGGCTGCACGCATGGTCGCGAAACCTTTGGAAATCATGGCGGTGAACGTATGCCCGGTAAGACGCCCATGAGCTAGGAAGATCACCACGCCGGCCAACAACGCCGGAATAATGGAAATGCCGGCGATAATGCAGACGATCAACGCACCACAGAACAACGCCATTGTGATGAGCTCGGCCATGGATACACGTCCTTCCTTCATAGGTGCCATGCGAAACACCGCACCAGTGAACCCGATTGGCATGGTTGATGCGTGGACTGTTTCGATATATGACTATCGGTGTGGCATGTGGCCGTTGCGCTGCGTCGGTTTGCTTCAAGCTGACTTGAAGTTGGTAATCTGGCTCTGGAAGCAAAATCGAACAGAATAAGGAGAATTCATGGCTGATTTCGAAGCAAGGAAGCTGGACGAATTGGATCATCGCACTGATGATGCCTCCGCGCCCGAAGTGTTCTTCACATCTGTGATCACGCCGGAAAGCCTGATCGGAGCCTATCATGCGCTCGGACGCAAGCCTCAAGGCAACGTGGCCATTAAAATCCATTCCGGCGAATCGGCGAAATCCAATAACCTCAATCCGGCGCTCGTCAAGGATCTCGTGCAGGAGATCGGCGGCACGCTCGTCGAATGTGCGACCGCATACGATGGCAATCGCGAAACGCCTGAGAAAAGCCTTGCCGTGTTCAAGGAACGTGGATACGCGGATATCGCGCCGATCCAAATCATGGACATGGGCGGTGAAATCGAAATTCCGGTAGCCAAGCACCGTCATATCGCCTATGACATCGTCGGCAAACATATCGACGACTATGATTCCATCTTCGTGCTCTCGCATTTCAAGGGGCATCCGATGGGCGGCTTCGGCGGCGCGCTCAAAAACGTGTCAATCGGCATCGCATCGTCGAACGGCAAACGCTGGATCCATTCCGCGGGCGTGGCCACCGACCACTGGGTGGAAACCGCCCAAGATGACTTCCTCGAATCGATGGCCGAAGCCGACGAGGCGGTGATCAGCCACATGCATGGCAACATGATGTATCTGAACGTCATGAACCGCCTATCCGTGGACTGCGACTGCATCCCCACCCCATCCGAACCGGACATGCACGATATCGGCGTGTTGTCATCGCTTGACCCGGTGGCGCTCGATCAGGCATGCGTGGACCTTATCCACGTTGCCCCCGACGGAGCTTCCGTCACCGAACGCATCGCTTCCCGCCACGGCGAACACACGCTCGAATACGCCGAAGAACTCGGCATCGGCTCACGCTCGTACCGTCTGACCGTGCTCGACTGACAGTGTCCGTAATGACCACGAAACCGGCGGGAACAGGCGGTGTCGTAATCGCCCATATTGAAGCGCTGCTTGCCGAACGCGACCATGTGCTCGTTGCGATAGACGGGCCATGCGCATCCGGCAAAACCATGCTCGCCGCAACCGTCAACAAGCGTTTCGGCGGCAACGTGCTGCATATGGACGATTTTTTTCTACGTCCCGAGCAGCGCACGCCGGAACGATTCGCGCAACCCGGCGGGAACGTGGACCGCGAACGGTTCGAAACGGAAGTATTGGCTCCGCTTTTCGCCGGAAAAACCGTGCAATACCGTCCATGGGATTGTCATTCGGGCGATTTCGCGGTCTCTCGTACCGTCGAACCGGCTCGGTTGACCATCGTGGAAGGCAGCTACAGCATGCATCCCGATCTGCGCGGGTACTACGATTGCATGATCTGTCTTGCGATTACGCCTGCTGAGCAACTGCGTCGGCTTGAGCAACGTAATCCGCGCATGCTGCGACGTTTCGTCGACGAGTGGATTCCGTTGGAAAACCGTTATTTCGAAGAGACCGGAACCGAATCGGCTGCCGACATGATCGTCGACACTGCATTGCCGGATAACGTATGACGACCATTGAAGAGAAGAAAACAAAAGGAGAATGAATATGTCTGATTCTGCAACTATGTCCGTGCGCGCTTTGCATCGTACCGAACTGCCGAAGCTGAGCCTGAGCACCAAAGCCGCGGCCACCGTGTTGGCCATTGTGGCCGCGGTCGCATTGCCGCAGCTGTTCCATGTCATCGGTGCCGTTTCCGGGCAGGGCACCATGCTTGGCGTAGCATTTCTGCCGATGCATCTGCCGATCATCTTTGTCGGCCTGATTGCCGGTCCTGCCGTCGGCGCCATCGCCGGAGCCGCCGCGCCGCTCGCCAGCTTCCTGCTGTCCGGCATGCCGATGCTGGCGATGCTGCCGCTGATGATGGTGGAATTGTGCGCGTATGGTCTTGTGGCCGGTCTGCTGCGCGAAGTCAAGCTGCCGAGTCTTGCGAAGGTGGTCATCGCCCAGCTGGCCGGCCGTGTGGTGCTGACCGCGGCCACTGCGATCGCTGTGTTCGCGTTCGGCTCAAGCAAGGCGGTCGCCGCAACATGGACGAGCGACCTGGCCGCCGGTCTGCCGGGACTCGCCTTGCAGTGGGCGCTGATCCCGCTCGCCGCCTACTGGACCGAGTCGCTGATTGCCAAGCGCAATCACTGAACAACGATAGTTCAAACGCGGCAGTCAGCCACGTTCTGAACAAAACCGATATTTTCGGGAGCCAAGCCATTACGCTTGGCTCCCGTTGTCATATCAGTCGGGAAATCGGGAGAAACGGTCATGATCGCGGGAGTGTCCATCACCACATTGCTGCTGGTGCTCGCAGCCGGCATCGGGGCGGGATTCGTTGGATACGCGGTCGGCGCATCCTCGCTGATATCCTATCCGGCGTTGCTGGCGTTCGGCATTCCGCCTGTGCTGTCCAACACCACGAACACGGTGGGCGTGTGCGGTACGGGCATCGGCGGACTGCTTTCCGCCCGAAAGGAGCTCAAAGGCCAAGGCGTGCGCGTGGCCGTCTACGCCTGCATCGGATTGGTCGGTGGCATTATCGGCGGACTGTTGCTGCTGGAACTGCCGGCAGAAGTGTTCGAATGCGCGGTGCCGCCGCTGATCCTGTTCAGCGCGATCATCATCGCACTCAATCCACGGAAGAAGGCGGCCGCGCGAGACGCCGTGGCGCAGGCGCTGCCGCAATCGCATCAAGGCGAACGAGCCGCGCGGATCGCCAGCAAAACCGCAAGCGGCACGTTGCGCAACGATCCGTGGTGGCTATGGCTTGGCGTAAGTTTTGTCGGCATTTATTCCGGCTATTTCGGTGCCGCAGCAGGTACGCTTGCCTTGGCGATTCTCGACTTGGGTAAGATCGGCCCGTTCCACCAGATCAACGCGCTGAAGACGGTAGTCGGGTTCGGTGCGAACATTTCCGCCGCAATCATGTTCATCATCCGTGGTTCCGTCGATTGGCCGTTCGCCATCATGATGTGCCTCGGTTGCACGATCGGCAGTGCGATCGCACCACCCGTCACCCGCCATATTCCGGAGAACATCATGCGCGCCGCCGCTGTGCTCACCGGCATCATCCTCGCCGTCAAGCTCGGCTGGTCCACCTACCTGTGACATGCGCTGTACATTGATTCGCAAGGTGAAGTCCCGCTGGAAGAACCGGTTTCTCCAGCGGATTTCTTTTTCTAGCTGCCTTGCGATTGAAGGACCTGCGAGCCGTCCATCGGTATCTCGCAAAACAGCATCGTGTCAGATAAGCGTCGACAGCGCTCGCATGACGATGTCCACGTCCTTGTTTTCCAATTCGCGAATGACATGCAGATAGGTTTCCTGTGTTGTGGTCATGCTGGCGTGGCCGAGGCGGCGCGACACGCTGGCGATCGATACGCCGGCGAACAGCAGCAGTGATGCGTGCGTATGCCGCAATCCGTGGATGGAAATGACTGGCACATCCACGTTCTTGCAATGTCTGGCAAGCACGTCGTTGGCTGTGGAATTGTAGACTTTGCCGTGCACGAAGATGGGTTTGTCATGCGGAAGATTCTTGAGCAGTCCGGAAAGCTGCATGATGAGCTGCCAGTCAAGCTGCACTTTGCGCACGGAGGATTCGTTTTTCGTGGGTACAAAACCGCCGCCGTTTTTGTAATCCCAGGTTTTGCTGACGGAAAGCGTTTGGTGGGCGAAATCGAAGTCGTCGGGCGTGAGCCCAAGCGCTTCGGAGAAGCGGAGTCCGGTTTTCGCGATGAGGAGAATGAGCCAATCCCAACTTGCCTCATCGCCAAGATCAAGATCAGCGAGCATAGCGTGCAGCTCGAATTGGTTGAGATACTTCATTTTTTTGATGCGTGGCTGCTTGCCTTTGATAATGACTTTGCGTGTCGGATCACGGGGAATGAGTCCTTCATCAACGGCATCGAGAATGGCGCCTTTGATCTGGTGATGAAAATCCATGGTGGTCTGGCGCTCATGATGCTGCGCGTAACCGTTAATGAGCTGCTGATAGGCGGTGCGATCCATATCGGCAAGTCTTAGTTCAGGGATGAGTTTGCCGATCCAAGATTGTGTGAGTCGATATTTACCCATGGTCACGTCTCTGATGGCACCTTCCTTATACGTTCTCACCCACTGGGCGTAGTAGTCGCAAAACAGCGATTCCGAAGTGATGTTTTCCTGCATAGTGTGCACCTTTCTAAAAAGATGGGGGATAAGGTGCAGCCATCATACTTACGCTGATGAAGGGTGATGAGGGAGTCCAGACGGTCGAAGAACGCGCCGATTCGGCGCTGTTCTTCAACCGAACAAGGCATTAACACGCTCGTATTTTCGATTCCTGTTTTGGTGATATGCACCATCGTAGAGCCATTTTTGTCAGATAGAATTCGTTCCTTGTCTCGCTCCAAAAGTTGAAATGCAAATAGTTTCTCAAGAGCTGCTTCTAGCTGCACTTTCCAAATATGATAATGGTAGATAACCTTGTTGCCATGCCAAATGTGCGGACCGAAAGTTGCTGACCATGTATACAGCAAATCACCTTCATAAGCATAGTTCTTATCTTCTAACTCAAGATTTGAATAGTACCAGGAATCATTTGTGTAGAAATTCCCGACCCGAAGAACAGGATATTTCCCAGAGGAGAGGAGCTCATTTTGCGAATATGCTCTACCGTTGATGAAATGCGCAACTTCCCCCAGCTTACGCTGTTCCCAAGGGTCAGTGAAACCAGCAAAACGAATCTGCGGAACCAACGCTTTTCCATGCTGTTCGGCCATATCATTCACCCCCGAGCAGTGCTTTGAGCTCTTCCAGACCCGCCATGTCGCGAGCATTGCCGGTCAAATCGCCCAGCATTCCGGCCAATTCCTTCTCCGCTTCATCGATTTGGCCGCATACATCGGCATATGTGGTGGCGTACTTGTTCTTCAACGCGTTCACTTTGCCAATGAGCTCGTCGATCACGGCATTCGGCAGTTCTTCCAACTGCTTCTGCAATGGCGTAATCCACTTGGCTTCCAGCAACCTTCTGGCTTCCTCGTCACTCAATGCCTTAATCGTGTTGTAGGTCTTCTCCTCCAACGCGTTTCGCTTGGTCTTGATGCCGGACTTCAGCTTCTTCGCCTCATCAAACAGTTTCTGGGACTGCACCAAGCCACGCTCGAAATCGGAGGACGGATTCTTGCCGATCGCCTTGACCGCTTTCTTCAGCTCGGCGGCAACGAAGGCGTCACCGTCCTGATTGATTGCATCGCTGTTCTGCTTGTCATCCTCATCGAAACCTTCCAAAATGGTTTCAACCTCGGAATCGATGTCCTGCACACGGCGTTCGTCCGTCTCGATTGCGGCCAAATCATCGTGCAGCAGCTCGCGCTGAACCAGGTCGAACGGCAGAACGCGGCCAATCCAGCCATCCTGCACTTCCACATCCTTGCCGGCCTTCTTCTTGACGACCATGTTCGGATCCACGGCTCTTACCGCATCGAAACCTTCGGAACCTAACACTTCCAGATCAATGGAGATGCCGTTCCACGCATCATCAAGTTTCTGATAGGCGTCATACGGATCGATCAGCGCGGTATCGGCAACCATCGCATCCAATTCCTTGCCGATGGCCGTTTCCTGCCCGAGCGCATCCACCTGTTCAGGATGCGCCACCAAACGGGAGCGCAGGTCAGCAGGCAGGCCGGAAATGGCTTGCCCATACGAGGCAATGAACGCCTGTACGTCGGCATTGTTGCGCACCACAGTGGCGATATCATCGTGATCGCAGGCATAGCAGGCACCATTATCACGGAACAGTTCAGCCTTCAAACTCGGCCAAGCGTTCCAATATTCCTCAAGCTGCTCAACCTCACTCTTCGGAACGCCACCGAACATCGAAGCGTACACATCCCACATTTCCGCATCCTCGGATGAATCGACATAACGCGGAATGTTGAGGTTGTAATCGTTGGCGCGAATCTCATCGATGGACACCAGACGGCTGAACTTGGGTACCGTGCGATTGTTCGACACCACATCGACAATGCGTTTGATATCAGAAGCCTGTAGCTTGTTGTTCTTGCCGTCCTTGATGAAATGTTTCGACGCATCAACGATGAGCACCCTGTCGTCGTCACGTTTTTTGCGCAACACCATCACGATGGTGGGGATACCCGTACCAAAGAAAATATTCGCAGGTAGACCAATAATCGCCTGAATATGACGGTTCTCGATCAGATTCTTACGAATCTGACCTTCCTCTCCGCCGCGGAACAGCACGCCATGCGGCAGAACGATGGTCATGATGCCATCGGCACGCAGATGGTACAAGTCGTGGAGCAGGAAAGCATAATCTGCCCTGGACTTCGGAGCTATGCCATAGCTGAAACGCGGATCGATCTCCTTGTCAGTGGGATCCCAATTCTGCGAATAGGGTGGATTGGAGACCACCGCATCCACGAACAGCGGATTGTACGTTTCCTCCTTGTTCTCCAACGTGTCGAACCACGGCCAGTCGTCCTCCAGAGTGTCGCCGTTGCGGGCAACGATGTTGTCGGGAAGAATGCCACGCATCACCAGATTCATACGCGTGAGGTTGTAGGTGTTCTCCTTGAGCTCCTGCGCGTAATACATGATGGAATCCGGATTGCCGTTACGTCGAGCCACCGCCTGACCGATATGAATCAACAAGGAACCGGAGCCGGATGTCGGATCGTAGATCTTGATCTGCTCGCGCCCCTGCAAATGCCAGGCGACGATTTCGCTCATCAGCTGGGAAACCTCAGAAGGTGTGTAGAATTCGCCGGCCTTCTTCCCCGCATTGGCGGCGAAATTGCTGATGAGATATTCGTAGATGAAGCCGAGAACGTCATAATCCTGACGACCATCCATCGGAATGTCTTTAATGAGGTAAATCAAATCTCGCGCGGCCTTGGACTGGCTTCTCGCGTCGGTGCCAAGTTTGGAAAGCCCGGTCTGCAACGTGTCGAAAATACCGTCGAACACTCTCTTACGCGCCGGATTGATGTTGCGGGAGAACGCCGAAAGCGCATCACGCACGTTGGAAATCTCGAAATCGTTGCCCTTTTTGATCCATGTGGAAAACAGGTTGTCATAGGCGATGAAATAGCCACACTCATCCTGTACGCCTTCCACAATGTCCGGATTATCCTCCGTAAGTTGTGGCAGGTCATCCTCGGTGAAATCGTTGGCCTTCAAGCGCATCAGCTCGTTTTCCGAAAGGAATTTATAGAAAATGAAGCCAAGAATGTAATCCTTGTATTCGTTCGCCTCGATCTTGGAACGCATCTTATTGGCGGATTCCCAAATCTTCGAAGCGAGCTGCTGCTTATTCATCTATCCCTCCTCATTGCGGTACCGGCAAACCAATGCACGGCTCCACGAGTGACTGCACATCTTCCATAAGAATACCGCGCCCCCGCTTGGGAACAGCGTAAGCTGGGTGAACTGTTCGAGGAGAGTGATGAACGAGCTTCCGATAGAGAGATTTTGTCTGTCAGCGTAGCCAACGGGATATACCCAGCATCTGAGTCCGATAGGGAGACGAATCCTGGCGCGAGTCTCGCGAACTACAAAATAGTGCATTTCGGAGATGTCGTTTACAACAGTATGCGCATGTGGCAGGGGGCTGTAGATGCAAGTCGGTACGACGGCATCGTAAGCCCCGCATATGTAGTAGCAAGGCCCAATTCCGAGGTTTATGCACGATTCTTTGCGCGCCTTCTTAGGCAACCGATGTTGCTAAAACAGTATCAACAGGTTTCGCAGGGCAATTCCAAGGACACTCAAGTTTTGAAATTCGATGACTTTGCTTCAATCGGAATTTCTATGCCTGCCTCAGAAAACGAGCAGCGCCAAATCGGCGGGTTCTTCGACCGTCTGGACTCCCTCATCACCCTTCATCAGCGTAAGTATTGTGGTGTTGCTTCTTGGATGTTAGGGGTTGCGCTCGTAAGATTGGGCTCAGAAAGTGACGGTGCATTCGGGGAGATGAAACATGTTCTACGATAAAGAATCGGATTTCGAAGACGATCTGGTTGCGGTGTTGAAGCGCCATGGATGGACCGATGGCGTGTTGGAATATCCAACTGAACAGGACCTTATCGACAATTGGGCCAGTATCCTGTTCGACAACAACAAAGGCATCGATCGATTGAATGGGCAGCGCCTTACCAAAGGTGAGATGGCGCAGATCCTCGAACAGATCGAAACATTGCGCACACCATTGGCGCTGAATTCCTTCATTAACGGCAAGACCGTGTCCATTAAACGTGATAATCCCAGGGATGAGGCTCATTACGGTAAGGAAATCAGCCTGAAGATCTATGATCGGCAGGAAATAGCAGCGGGGCAAAGCCGGTACCAAATCGCAAGACAGCCTATTTATCCAGCTAAAAATAAGATGTTGAACGATCGCAGGGGAGACGTTTGCCTGCTTATCAACGGCATGCCGGTCATCCACATCGAATTGAAGAAAAGCGGCATCCCCATAAGCCAGGCCACCAATCAAATCGCCAAATACGCGCATGAAGGCGTGTTCACCGGACTGTTCAGACTCGTACAGGTCTTCGTGGCGATGAACCCGGACGATGCCGTGTACTTCGCCAATCCCGGTGAAGGCGATTTCAACGACGATTATTTCTTCCATTGGGCTGACTACAACAATGAGCCCACAGCGGCGAACAAGCATGTCGGGCAGGATGAGTGGAAACGGTTCGCGTCGGACCTGTTGTCCATTCCCATGGCTCATCAGCTCATCGGTTTCTACACGGTCGCGGATTCCGCGGACGGATGCCTCAAAGTGCTGCGCAGCTACCAATACCAAGCGGTGAACGCCATTTCCGACCGTGTCCGCACCTGCAAATGGGACGAGCCTGTGCCGAGCGGCACTCCGGGCCGACCGGGCGGTTATGTGTGGCACACTACCGGTTCGGGCAAAACCATGACCAGTTTCAAAGCGGCGCAGCTTGTCGCCGATTCGAAGGATGCCGACAAGGTTGTCTTCCTCATGGACCGTATCGAGCTGGGCACGCAGTCATTGCTCGAATACCGTTCGTTCGCCGATGATGTCGACGATGTGCAAGGTACGGAAAACACGGATGTGCTCAAGGCGAAGCTGGCAAGCATCGACCCGAAGGACACGCTTATCGTCACGTCCATTCAGAAAATGAGCAACATCAAGGCCGGCGAAGGGCATATCACCGAAGAGGAAGTGAAGAAGCTCGCCGGCAAACGCATCGTGTTCATCATCGATGAATGCCATCGTTCCACATTCGGCGAGATGCTGCAGGATATTCGCCATTCCTTCCCGAACGCGTTGTATTTCGGTTTCACAGGCACTCCGATCCATGAGGAGAACCGCAAGAAGGGCTCAACCACATCAATGGTATTCGGCGATTGCCTCCACCGGTACAGCATCGCTGATGGTATCCGCGATGGCAATGTACTCGGATTCGACCCGTACATGGTGTTGACCTACCGAGACAAGGATGTTCGCCAGGCTGTCGCGTTGCAGAAGGCGAAAGCGGCGACGGTTGAGGAAGCCCAAGCGGATCCGGTGAAAGCCGAAGTGTTCTACCATTACATGGATCCGAATCAAATGCCGATGGGACCTATGGAAACGCAGGCCGGAGAACGTATCAAGGGCATTGAGGATTACCTGACTTCGGCGCAGTACGCGCAGGGCACCCCGCATGAGGGCAAGGTTGTGGAGGATATCCTCGACCAATTCCCATTGCTGAGCAGGGGCAACAAATTCCATGCGATGCTGGCCACGAGTTCCATTCCCGAGGCGATCAGCTATTATCGCTTGTTCAAGGAGCGTGCGCCGCAGATGCATGTGACTGCGCTGTTCGATCCCAATGTCGATAACTCCAACGGCGCGATTCTCAAAGGGGACGCGCTTCAGGAGATCATCGGCGATTACAACGAACTGTTCGGCAAGGATTTCATCATCCCCACATGGCCGAAGATGAAGAAGGACATCACTGCGCGGCTTTCCCACAAGCGGCCATATCTGACGGTCGATCAGCATCGCGAGGAACGGCTGGATCTGCTGATCGTGGTCGACCAGATGCTGACGGGCTTCGATTCCAAGTGGGTCAACACGCTGTATCTCGACAAGATCATCGACTACGAGAACATTATCCAGGCGTTTAGCCGCACGAACCGACTGTTCGGCTCCGACAAGCCCTTCGGAACGATACGCTACTATCGCAAGCCGCATACCATGAAAGGGTATATCGAAGCGGCGGTGAAACTGTATTCCGGAGACAAGCCGCTTGATCTGTTTGTGCAGAAACTGCCGGAAAACGTGCGTCTGATGGATGCGCGTTTCGAAGAGATCGCTTCCGTGTTTCGTGCCGAAGGCGTGGAGGATTTCATGAAGCTGCCGGAGTCTGTGGAAGCATGCCGGAAGTTCGCGAAGCTGTTCTCGGAACTCAATGATTTTCTTGAAGCCGCCAAAGTACAAGGATTTACATGGCAGCAGCGTGAATACTCCGTCACCCATGACGATGGTTCGGTGGAGGTTGTGCGGCCGGAGCTCGACGAACGCACATATCTGATTCTCGTTCAGCGATACAAGGAGTTGTTTGCTGGAGATGGCGAAGGCCATAGTGAGGGTCCTGAGGCTCCATACGATCTTGATGGGCACATCACCGAAATCGACACGGGATTGATCGATACGGATTACATGAACGCCAACTTCACCAAATGGCTCAAGGCACTCGGCGGAGGAGATACAGCCCTGTTGGCATCCGCCGAGGAGGAGCTGCATAAGTCATTCGCTTCGCTCAGTCAGGAGGAGCAACGGTACGCTGAACTGTTCATGCATGATGTGGAGCGTGGCGAGATTGAGTTGGAGGAGGGCAAAACGCTGCGTGACTACATTACGTATTATGCTAACAGCGCCAAGAACAGCCAAGTGGAGAAGATCACCAAGGCGTTTGGCGTGGATGGAGCTTTGCTCAACGAGATGATGCGGCTTGATCTTACCGAAGCGACGCTGAATGAATTTGGTCGGTTCGACCAGTTGAAAGCGTCCATCAACAAGCCTTTGGCAAAGGCGTTTTTCAGCAAGCCGGATAGCTCTGTCACCCAATTCACTGCGAATCTTCTCGCCACCAAGTTGCTGAAAAGCTTTATCCTTGAAGGAGGATTCGATCTGGACGATCGTAAATAGCGGACGGTAGTAAAACAGGGGGAGAATCATGTCGGTTGTCGATGAGGCGAAACTGGGGTATCTGGACTTTCTTTCGCGTGAGGATCGGGTACGCCACCATCGCTACGTTGAGGAAATGAAACAGTATGACATGATGCGCTCCGGCGACATCAATGCCATTTCGGAAAGCGCGAAACTGTGGGATTCCGGACTATACGGCCATCTGTCGGACGATCCTCTGAAAAACGCGAAATACCGTTTCGTCACCACCATTACCTTGGCCACGCGTTTCGCCATTGAAGGTGGCATGGATGAGGAAGACGCATACAACGCCTCCGATCTGTACATTCAAGATCTTGACAATTGCAAGACTCCGGAAGACGTGCGCCGACTGCACACCGACATGATGACCTTCTTCACTTGGGCCATGGCCGACATGCAGAAAACCGACACCCATTCCAAAGCCGTCAACGAATGCATGGACTACATCCACTACCATCTGCATGAGAAAATCACTGTCGCGATTCTGGCACAGCACGTGCATTTGAATCCCACGTATCTGTCAGAACTGTTCGCACGCGAAACGGGAACGTCATTGTCGCAATACATTACCGACAAACGTATGGAAGCCGCCGAAAACATGCTGAAATATTCGGAATACAGCTTCAATGAGATCGCACAGATCCTCGCATACCGGTCGCAAAGCCACTTTTCGAAAGTGTTCAAAAAACATAGCGGCATGACACCGGGGGAGTACCGCGCCAAGTATTCACAGAACGGCATTTGGCCGGAGTAGTAGCGCCTCGGCGTGTCGCGGGCGATGCGGTGAACCGGACGTAACGACATCGCGAACTTCGGGTGTGCCAATCGTGAAATCGATGTGGTTTCGCGTGTGGCATACGTTCGAATCGACTACGGTGAAAGTATTCAATGATGATGCGCGCCGGCCGAATGAACGACAGAACGGAAACGCGCGCAGGATGTGGATGAAAGCAAAGGAATAAACGAATATGGGAATGCCCCTTGATTTGTATGTGATTCGACATGGCGAATCCGAAGCGAACGTGATTATCAGTGCCGGTGAACAGGGTGACAACTCGCTGTATACGCAGGACAACGTCACCGTGCCCGACCGTTCGTGGAGGCTTACGGCCACCGGCCGCAAGCAGGCGGACTGCATCGGCCGCTGGCTGGTCTCACAGCAGCCGTTGTTCGACCGCTACCTCGTCTCGCCGTACGTGCGCACGCGTGAGACGGCTGCCACGATGGCCCTGCCTAAGGCGAAATGGGAGGAGACACGCGTGCTGCGCGAACGCTCCTGGGGTGAGATCAATACCATCACGAAAGACGATTTCAAAACCAATTACGCGCGTAACTGGATGTTCAAGAACACTGATCCGCTGTATTGGCGTCCGCCGGCGGGCGAATCGATCGCCGATGTGGCCGAAAACCGCGTGCATAATCTGCTCACATCCCTGAACCGCAAGTCGGACGCAGAATCCGTGGTGATGGTCAGTCACGGCGACCTCATGCTGGCGCTTATGCTCACTTTGGAGGACTTGTCCGACGAGGAATTCATGCACCGTGCGGCGTCCGACGAATGGAAGATCACTAATTGTACGTGCTTCCATTATTCGCGCCGTGATCCGGCGACCGGGCGTACGCATAAGCGGTTCTGTTGGGAGCAGACCGCCCGCCCGGTGTTCGACGATGCGGAAGGTCGTTGGGCGGTGAAAGTGGACGATTGGCGTGAATTCAAGCGTCCAGTGTTGTCGAATGGCGATTTGGTGGACGTTGTTCATGCGGTTGACCGTCACCTGTGATGTGTGTTGGTCTGTTGATTGCATGATCGGATTGGCTGATATCGACGATTGATGCCCCCATCTCGCGTGCGCAACGCGCTCGTGTCCACGCCTCACTACAATGGCTGTGACACGCGGCGCGTTTTTGCTTGCCGCGAAAGAGAGTTAAGGAGACAATCACATGTCCAATCTGTTCACGTGGCAGGTCCACGGTGACGGCAAGACGCTGAAGCCGGGCGAAGTCGTTGAGCCTGACGAGCGCCTGACTTGGCCGCGCACCGCCGAAATCGGCGCACAGCATGTCATCGCCATGTTCGGTGCCACGTTCCTCGTGCCGATTCTGACCGGTTTCGACCCGTCCACCACCTTGTTCTTTACGGCCATGTCGACCGCACTGTTCCTGCTGATCAACAAGAACATGCTGCCGAGCTACCTGGGTTCATCCTTCGGTTTCATCGCGCCGATCGCCGCCGTGGCCAGCGCCCACAAGGGCCTCGCTGTCGCGTCCTTCGGCATCATGGTCACAGGCATCCTGCTGGCCCTGATCGGCGTGCTCGTCCATTACGCGGGCGCCAAGTGGATCGACATCATCATGCCGCCGGTTGTCAACGGTGCCATTGTGGCCATCATCGGCTTCAACCTGGCTCCGAGCGTGTGGAACAACTTCAAGGTCGCTCCCGACACCGCCATCGTCACCCTCGTGGCCGTGCTGCTCGTCGCCGTGTTGTTCAAGGGTCTGCTCGGCCGACTCAACATCCTCATCGGCGTGATCATCGGCTATGCGTACGCCTGCTTCCGTGGCCAGGTCGACTTCTCCGCCATCGGCAAGGCCGCATGGATCGGCCTGCCGGAATTCCGTCTGCCGCAGGTCGACTTCACCATCCTGCCGATGTTCATCCCAGTCGTGCTCGTGCTCGTCGCCGAAAACGTCGGCCACGTCAAGTCCGTGTCCCAGATGACCGGCCGCGATTATGACGACCAGATCGGCACCGCCCTGTTCGCCGACGGTCTTGGTACCACTATCGCCGGTTTCGGCGGCGGTTCCGGCACCACCACGTACGGTGAGAACATCGGTGTGATGGCAGCCACCAAGGTGTATTCCACCGCAGCTTACTGGTGCGCCGCTGCGTTCGCGCTGATTCTGAGCCTGTGCCCGAAGTTCGGTGCCATCATCAACACCATTCCGGCTGGCGTGCTCGGTGGCGTGACCACCCTGCTGTACGGCATGATCGGCATGGTCGGCATCCGTATTTGGGTTGAGAACAAGGTTAACTTCGACAAGCCGCTGAACATCATGGTTGCCGCAATCACCATGATCATCGCCATCGGCCAGTTCGCGTTCGCTTTCAATGGCATTTCCTTCAACGGCATCGCCATCGGCACCATCGTGGTCCTCGTCGCCTACCACGGCCTGAAGGCCATCGGCAAGGCTACCGGCACCATTGCCAAGGACGATCCGGACATTCTGTGACGGACGGCAATCAGCCGTATCGGACCCGTCGGTCTTATGGCCGGCGGGTTCTTTTTGTACGTGTTTCCATACAAACGTTCCAACATATTTTGTCAATCGATCAATGTGTTTCGTTGAGCAGGTTTTATGATGGTGAGTGTAAGTGAATGCGCATGCGGCAAGGGAGGCATGATGAGCACTGCAGCAGGAAAGAAGATCGCTATCGTCACCGGTTCCGCGCTTGGATTGGGATATGAGCTGACTCGACAGCTGATCGCCAAAGGATGGTTCGTTGCTGGTATTGATTTCAATGGCGCACGTCAGGCGGAGTTGTCAAAGACTTTTGCTGCCGACGAATACAGAGCTTTTGTGGGCGATATTTCCGACGAATCGTTCGTGAAGAACTCTGTTGCCGCAATCTCGAAAATCGGTCATATCGATTTGCTGATCAACAATGCCGGGCAGCCTTCGTTCAAAGTCCCGACCGCATACGAGGCGGCCGATGTGGACAAGTGCCTGAAGGGGCTGAAAGGCATGGTGTTGTGGAGTGTGGAAACGCTGAAAGCAGATGGTGAGCGGGATCTCAAAATCGCTAACGTTATGTCTACTGCGGCAACGCGAGGCAACCCCAACGAATCCGTGTACTGCGCCACCAAGTGGGGTGAGAAGGGCTACACCAAGAGTTTGCAGGCCGCATACAAGGGGACCAGTGTGAAAATCGTGGGGGTCTATCCGGGTGGCATCGACACCTCGTTCTACCGTGACAGCCATGACTACGTTTCAGAAGAAAAGCAGCATACCTTCATGCGTGCCAACCAACTGGCCGAAGTGATTCTGTTCAATCTGGTCAACGAAGCGAATCTGACCGTCACTGATATCGAAATCAACCGCAATCCGGCGTGAATATAACGGATATGAAGGATTGAAGGAACGTAAGAAAAAGTATCGGGCATAGGCTACAGTTATTAGGTTTGCGCAACGTGCGTAATATTTGACATGAAAGGCCATTGTGCCCGATACCGTTTTTGATGAAGATACCCTCGCAGCCGCTTCCGAAGCGATGGGCGAGGAAGAGGAACGCCCGCTGACATTCGCCGAACTCGGCGTTCCTGGTCCGCTGGTCCGCGTGCTTGCGGCTGATGACAAGAAAACCGCTTTTCCGATTCAGGCCGACACGCTTCCTGATTCGTTGGCTGGGCGAGACATTCTTGGCCGCGGTCGTACCGGCTCCGGTAAGACGTTGGCGTTCTCGATTCCGCTGGTCGCTCGTCTGGGTGAAGTGGATGCCAACGAATATGAGAATATGAGCCAGTTCCGCCATGAGGTTGATCGTGTGAAGCAGGCTCATGCCAAGGAGCGGCGCGCCGATGATTTCGTGCCTCATCCGCGTGGCTTGGTGCTTGCTCCGACCCGTGAGCTTGCCAACCAGATCAACGACGTGCTGATGCCACTTGCCCAGATATACGGCATCAACACCACCACCGTGTATGGCGGCGTACGTTATGCCCGCCAGATCCGTGACCTTCAGGCCGGTGCCGATATTGTGGTGGCTTGCCCAGGTCGTCTTGAGGATTTGATCGAACAGGGCGCGCTCACCTTGGACAAGGTTGAGGTCGCGGTTATTGATGAGGCCGACGAAATGGCCGATATGGGCTTCCTTCCGCCAGTCAAGCGACTGCTCGGCCAGATTTCGTTCGACGCGCAGATCATGCTGTTCTCCGCCACGCTCGACCATGGTGTGGACGAAGTGGTGGAAACCTTCCTGTCCGATCCGAAGGTGCATAGCGTTGATTCTGCGACGGCGACCGTTGACGAGATGACCCACCATGTGTTCAAGACCACGCAGGGCAACCGTCACGAGCTGGTGCGCACCCTCGCTTCCGGCAAGGGCCGTCGCATTCTGTTCACACGTACCAAATTCCAGACGCAGAAGCTTGCCAAGGATTTAACGCAGAACGGCATTCCTGCGGCCGAATTGCACGGCAATCTGAGCCAGAATCAGCGTGACCGCAATCTGGCCGCCTTCAACTCCGGCGATGTGAACGTTATGGTGGCCACCGATGTGGCCGCGCGAGGCATCGATGTTTCCGGTGTGGAACTCGTAGTGCAGGTCGAACCGCCGGAAGATCCGAAATCCTTCCTGCATCGTTCCGGACGAACCGCGCGAGCCGGTCATTCCGGTGACGTGGTGACCATCATTCTGCCGAACCAGCGCCGCAGAACCCGTCGCATGATGCGTGAGGCCGGACTAACGGTCGAACCGATCGACGTGACCCCTGATTCGCCGGAAGTGTTGGAACTCGTAGGCGAAGTGGCCGAGCCGGTGTTCGGCTGGACGCTTGAGCAGTCGCAGCCGGCAGGAAATCCGCGCCGTAGGAAGAATGGCAAGGGGGGTGCCGACGGCGAACGTTCCGGCAGGCCGAACCGTTCCGGCGGGCGTAACAAGGATCGCGGCAAAGACAAGGGCGGCAAGCCGTTTAAGTCCGAACGTAAGGATCGTCGTGATCGCGACCAGCGTGAGGAGCGTAACGACAGCGCGAAGAAGTTCGAGCCGAAGAAGAACCGTGCGGAACGCCGTGCCGCCAAGTTCGAAGGTCGTGACAATCGTGAATTCGAAGCGCGTGAACATCGTTGGGAACATCCTGAAATTCAGGAGGAACGCCGCGAACAGCACGAGGAAAAGCGCAACAACAAACGTCGTGAAAAGTACACGCGCCTGCATGAGCAGCAGCGCAGCGACAATGAACAGCGCGAAACAACGAACAAGCGTAGGAACGACGGTGATTACGGCAATACCGACAATCGCAGGAAGCCGGGAAAGAAGAAGTCCGGACAGCTTGCGAAAAAGCAGGGTACGCCAAGCAAGAAGCAGCGTAAGTCTGAAGCCCGTGCCGAGCGTCGATATGACGACGATCGTCGGTCCAAAGGCAAGAAGTATGACGAGCGTTCCTCGGATGCGAAACGCTATGACCGTCATACGGAAGTCAAGCGTGGCGGCCGTGGCGAACGTCACGACAAGCATGCAGGGCAGTCACGGCATCGCCATGCGAACATCAGGAAAGCGCCATTCCGTATGCGTTGATCGCTGAAAAGCAAAATCAAAGCTTGCGTAGCTGGTAAACAATAGAAAACGGTGTCCGCCAAAGTCTATGAACTTTTGGCGGACACCGTTTTCTATTAAATCTGATCATCTATTAATTTGCTTGGCTATATGAAAAGTTGCTCAGCCTGTAATCGGATTGTATTGGTCGTCTGCAGTGAAGCACTTACGGTACGCCATCACCATAATGAGACTGTCAGCCAGAAGCGTCAACGCTGCGATGGCGGCGAGAATCAGGAACTGGTATTTCGCCGCATCGATAGGATTGCCGCCGGCGATGATCTGACCGGCCATCATGCCAGGCACCGTCACAATGCCGCTGGAAGCCAGCGAGGCGGTAGTCGGCAGCAAACCCAAACGAATCGACGAAACGATGGACGGGCGCGCGGCCTCCCAAGCGGTCGCACCCAACGCCAGCAGCGTATCCACTTCGTCACGGCGTTCCTTCATGCTTTCGAAGAACCGGCTCAATCCAACCGCCAAAGCGGACACGGTATTGCCAAGCAGCATGCCGGTCAACGGTACCACCAATTGCGGCGCATACCACGGTTGCGGTCGAATGATCAATTCAGTGACCAACGAAATCATAATGAGCATGGTGATGACCAAGCTCAAAAACACGGGGCCGGCCAAGCCTTTTGGTACACCCTTGGCACGAGACAGGGTGATTTGCACGGCCGCGATCAGCATGAACATCACCAGCAGCAGCACCAGCCATGGATTGTTCGACTTGATGACGAACTCCATAATGAAACCCATGGCGCACAATTGCAGCAACGCGCGGCACGCCGACCATAGCAGTGTCTTGCCAATGCCCATGCGCATCGCTTCGGAAATGCCCGCGGCTACGGCAACCATAACCAATGCGATAAGCAGACCCCAAATATCAATGGAATAGTAATTGCCGCTCATGCCTGCGCTCCTTGCATCGAATCGGACTGTGCCGCGAAATCATTGGAATCATTGGTTGCTGTGGTTCGCGGAGCATTCGCACTCTGCAATACGCCATTGGCCAGTGTAAGAATACGCGTGGCACGTCCATCCGGTGGACGATGGCGAATACGGATCACCGTCATGCCCCGCTCTGCGGCCTGAGCCATGATGGACGCCACCTTATCGGCGTTCTCATCATCCAAACCGGCATCAACCTCGTCGGCAAGCAGCACTTTTGGCGAAGTAAGCAAGGTGCGCGCCAAACTCACGCGGGCGGCCTGGCCTCCAGACAAGTCATGCGGAGCACGCCCCAAGTCAATATCCGCGCAGCCAATGGCGTCAAGCGTGGCTCGAATGCGAGCATCCGGCAGTAGATCGGCGGGTTTGAGAGACTTGCCGGACGACCATTTCCTGCCGAATCCTTGCTTGCCTTCGCCCGCACGAATAGCCAGTGTGAACGGTAAACGAATCGCCTCGGCCACACTCGAACCGATCAATACCGGCTTCTGCGGCAAATACGCCACCTGACTACGCCACTGCTGCGGTGTGAATTCGCTGGCAGAGCGCCCTTCAAGCTGAAAATCGCCGTTCGCATTCGGATTCAATCGTGCGAAAGCGGTAAGCAGACTACTCTTGCCCGATCCGGAAGGGCCGACCAAATCCACAATCTCACCAAGCTTCATATCAACGGATAATCCGCTGAAAATCGTGCGTTGCTCACCATCGACAGGCACGACACAGGAAACATTCGAAGCCGAAAAAACATACTGCATAATCCAACACCATACCGCTTGACTGCCGGTCGGAAGCATTGGATGCGTTTCTTAGTGTCTTCTAAGCTGGATCACATTGCATGGGAATATTGCGTCTGCCAGTCACGAATTGAAAACACTGCTCGCCATCCTCTATACAAGAGCCGATCTTATTGAATTCCGCCATAAGAGAGATAAGTCCATCGACGAGCCGTTGAATGAGCTGAGATTCGATGTGGACCGCATGAACATGATCATCTCCAATCTGCTCGACGTGGTGCAGGCAGACAATCCGGAAAACACCGTCAATGCGGCACATGATGGTGTTCGAGGCGTGATCGGCAAAGGCAAGAACGCTACTGAATAGCATCATTCATTCAGCTTGCTTACAGTATTTTTCGTTGATATTCCAAGGAAAATCAGTCTCAAGGATGAGGTCGTGCCAATGTTTCGTGGACTACAACTGGCACGTTGGAAGTGAAAAATATGAAAGCAAGAAGTGAGCATGTGTGCATGGTTGATGAACATAAGTTTGGTGGATGGCTGGTTTCCGGCAACGTTGTTTTCGATAACCGCGGTGCTGGCGGCGATACTGCTGGGTATTGCAATATGGGAGATGATTGGCGGAAGCCGTGGCGGTGGTAAACGTGCAATTGCCGTAGTTGCGTGTCCGATGGTGATTGCGGTTATTGCCGGCATTGTCGGATTGGTGATTGCCTGGTTGCTGTCGGACGTGTTTGTGGTGTTCGGTGTTGAGCTGGGCCCGCGTGTGATCGCGTGGGCTGGTTGCGGTTGCGCGATCGTCGGTTTTGCGGTCAGCCATGTGATGCTGCATAGGGGAGTGTTGCGTGCCGTCGCCGTAATACTGGTGGTATGCGCAGTGTTTTCCACCGCCACCGGCATCGATCAGGCGTATGGAGAATATGCCACCATCGGATCATTGTTCAGCCAAGACTCCTATCGCGAAGCCGACCTGACGGGAATGGCGAAACGCAGCGATTTGATTAGCGTCACGCAATGGAGGCAGGAAGCGGCAGACGGTAGCATCAGCGATATTCCCGCACATGGCGAAGTCAGTAAAGTAAATATTCCAGCCACAACATCGCATTTCGAAGCGCGACAGGCGCTGGTATATCTGCCGCCTGCAGCGCTTATCACAGCCAAACACAAGCCGGCGTTGCCGGTCATACTGATGATGAGCGGCCAGCCGGGCTCTCCGGGGCGCGTGTTTGCCGCGGGCGGCATTCAAACCATGATGGACGATTACGCGCAGCATCATGGCGGACTCGCACCCATTGTTATTGCGGCCGACCAGTTGGGAGACGATTCGCATAACACCCTATGCGTGGATTCGCCGGTGTACGGCAAGGCGTTGACCTACTTGACGAAAGATGTGGTCGACTGGGTGAAAACCAATCTTCCTGCGGCACGGCAAGCACAAGATTGGGCGATCGCAGGTTTTTCACAGGGGGCCACATGTTCGCTGCAAATCGGTGCGAACCATCCGAATTTGTTCGGCACCATCATCCCCACCGGCAGCGAGCTCAAACCGACCAATGGCAGTGAAAGCAGTATGATCAGCCGGTTCTTTCACGGCGATCGCACCGCATATGAGAAGCAGATTCCCATCAACGCTATTCGCAACCATGCGCCTTCGAACCAGACGCTTGTGATCGGCGCGGGGGAGCGTGATCGCGAGTCTGTGCGCAATGTCGAACTCATCGCACCGGTTGCTCAACAGGAGGGCATGCATGTTACGGCAGTCGAATCGCTCGGCAATGCGCATGACTGGCATGCCGTGCGAGACACGTTGCGGTATGGGCTTGTCGTATTCGGTTATAACACGGGACTGAGTGATGCTAAGCCGAAATTGGCTGACTATCCGAATCTTAAACGCATCACGATCTGACATGTCGTTTTGAAGCGTCAGCAACTCGCAATCGCAAGTATCAATCTGAATCATCTATCGAATCATTAATCCGAATTATCGAATGGAAGCATTGTTATGACGACGCAATCGCAGGAATCAGCAGTAAAACCATTATTCGGCTTTCGCGCGCTCATATCCGATCTTGCCGACTGGATTCGTCGGCACCGTATGACCTTGGGCTTCGTGCTGTTCATCACGCTGTTCAATGTCGGCATGCAGCTCGTGTGCGGCATCAGACATACGCAATTTCCGCCGCAATTGTCGCGCGTGAGTTTTGACGCGCTCGCGCATGGGCATTGGTATACCGCGCCGATCTCACTGCTGTCGGTGCCTCATTTGGGTCGTCTGCTAATCGACATTCCACTGATACTCATCGCATTCGGCTTATGTGAAACGGTGATTGGAAAGGCGAAGACGGCATGGGTGTCGCTGATCACCACGCTTGGCGGCATAGCGCTCGGCATGGGATTATGCTCGCTGTTCGCAGGCAAAAGTCCGCAATGGCATGCGATTTCGCATGATGGCGCGATTCTGGGGCCGCTGGTTGTTGTGGTGGGCACGCTGATGTGTGCCAGCGCATTCACCGCCATGCTGTGGCGTCGGCGCATTCGTGTGATCGGCTATAGCGTGGTGCTGATCATGTTCTTATACCGTGGCGAAGCCGGCGATTATTGTTTGCTGGCTGCCGCGCTGATCGGTCATGTGCTTGGTTATTTGATGGCGTCCGAGAGTCAAGGCGATGTGTATAGGCATGGCGCCTTGTACGAGATGCGCAGGCTGATTGGTATGGCTGCCGGCGTGCAGGCGTTCGGTTCGCTGGTTGCCGTTTCCTCAAGACAATCATTCGGATTGCTCTCCATGTTCGGCTTGCTGACCGGTTCCACGGAATTCGACACGGAACAAGTGTTGGATTGCCTCAACGGTTTCTCGCATGCCAACTGTTTCGCGCAATATCGTATGATGCGATTCACCATGCCCGGAAACTGGCTGGTGTCGTTGATGCCGACGCTGATGCTGCTGTTGATCGCATGGGGTTTGTATCGCGGACGCCGCATTGCCGCCGTGTTAAGTGTGCTGTTCAATGCGTGCACGGTGGTACTTGCGATGCTGTTTTATGTGGTGCTTCCGCTGCAATATGTTGGCGATTCGCAGGCTGACACGTTGCCTGCGTTGGCTCGTCACGGTGCGTTTCACGCGATGTTTTCCACTATGGCATTGCCGTTGATTTTTATCGTTATCGTCATTGCGTTCCGTCAGTGTTTTACGATTCGTACTAGAAGTGAGATTATGTTGCGTGCTGTGGCAGATGCATTGTCGGCTTTTCTGTTGTTGGGATTGATGTATGTCGGGTATGGGCTTGCCTCTCCCGAGGATTTCAACGAAAGCCCGCAATTGATTGCATTGCTTGCCGATTATGCGCAACGATTGTTGCCGATCGGATTGCTGAGTGGTATCGAACCTGAGTTTGTACCCGTCGGGCAAATCTCCTTGCTGGTATATCAGTGCGTCGGTCCGGCGTTTTGGATTATCGCTCTGCTGTGTGTTTGGGAGTGTTTGCGGGATCGTTCCATGGTGAATGACGCTTCGCGCCATCGTGTTGACGCGATTATTCCGCTTGGCGGCGAATCCATGTCATTCATGGCAACTTGGGAAGGCAATGATTATTGGTTTTCTGCAACCGGACGTTCCGCAATCGCCTATCGAGTGTCGTACGGTATCGCATTGACGGTGACAGGACCATTCGGAGATCCAAACGAATATACGGAAGATCTCACTGATTTCGCAACATTCTGCACACAACATTCCTGGACGCCCGTGTTTTACAGCGTACACGAGCCACAGCGAGCCGAACTCGCCAAAGTCGGATGGGACTCACTTGACGTCGGCACGGAAATGATCGTCAATCCCAACGAATGGCAAACCCGAGGTAAGAAATGGCAGGACGTGCGCACCGCCATCAACAAAGCCAAACGAGATGGCATCACCGACGTGCTCACCACTTTCAAGGAGGCACCCTTCTCCGTACAAACGCAGATTCGTGAGATTTCCGCACAGTGGGCCGGCAAAAAGGCCCTGCCGGAAATGGGATTCACCTTGGGTGGCGTCGACGAACTGATCGACTCCCGGGTACGCCTGCTCTACGCGGTCGACGGCAACGGCAAAGTCCTTGGCGTAACCAGCTGGCTGCCCACCTATCGCGACGGCACAATCATCGGTTGGACACTTGACTTCATGAGGCACCGCACCGACAGCGTCAACGGCATCATGGAATTCCTGATTGCACGCATGGCTGAACGACTGCGCGACGAAGGCAACGCGGAATTCATGAGCCTATCGGCGGCGCCACTGGCCGGTATGGGATCCAACAAAGGCGAACACGAGGAAAGCGAAGTGTTACGTCATGCACTGCAAATGGTCGCAGACATCATGGAACCAGCATACGGATTCCACTCACTGTTCCGTTTCAAACTGAAATTCCACCCCGACGAAGAGAAAGTGTATATCTGCTATCCCGACGCGGCCAAACTGCCGCAAATATCGCTTGCTGTGGCGCAAGCCTACGTGCCGTCACTCACACCTGCCGAAGCCATGCGTTTTGTGCGCACCATCACGCCACATGATTGACGGTACGTCAGATTTGGCATGGTAGCAGCTTTGACAAAATGTCAGACTTGAGACGGTCCATGGTCCTGGGGTAGCTCGGGTCTACACTAAAGAACGGTTCATAAAGTACTACTTTTCCTGATGGAAGGGGTAAGCATGTCAGCTGAAGCAAACGTCGGCGTAGTCGGTCTTGCCGCAATGGGCGGTAGCCTCGCACGTAACCTCGCACACCACGGCAACAAAGTGGCCGTGTTCAACCGCTCCTACGGTCGTACCGAAAAGCTCATGAACGAGCACGGCAGCGAAGGCGAATTCTTCCCGGCGAAAACCCTCGAAGAGTTCGTGGACAGTCTCGTCAAGCCACGTACCGCCATCATCATGGTCAAGGCCGGAGAGCCGACCGACGCCATGATCAACGCGCTCGCCGACCTGATGGAACCGGGAGACATCATCGTCGACGCAGGCAACGCCTACTTCCCAGACACCATTCGTCGCGAGAAGGAAATCAGCGCTCGCGGCTTGCATTTCGTCGGATGCGGCGTGTCCGGTGGTGAGGAAGGCGCTCTGCTTGGACCTTCCATGATGCCGGGAGGCTCCGAAGAATCCTGGAAGACGCTGAAGCCGATTTTCGAATCCATCGCAGCAAAGGCCGAAGGCGAGCCGTGCGTCACCCATATCGGACTTAACGGTGCCGGCCACTTCGTCAAGATGGTGCACAATGGCATCGAATACTCCGATATGCAGCTCATCGCTGAAAGCTACGATCTGATGCGTCGCGGCCTTGGCATGACCCCGGCTGAGATCGGTGACGTGTTCGAGGAATGGAACAAGACCGAACTTGACTCTTACCTGATCGAAATCACCGCCGAAGTGCTGCATCAGGTCGATAAGAAGACCGGCAAACCGCTGGTTGATTTGATTGTCGACCATGCCGGCATGAAGGGTACTGGTACGTGGACCGTGCAGACCGCACTGTCTCTGGCCGTTCCGGTCACTGGCATCGCCGAAGCTGTGTTCGCCCGTGGTCTTTCCTCCGAAGCTGATCTGCGTGAGGAAGCCCAGAAGCAGGGCTTCGCCGGCCCGAACGGCGAACTGAACCTGAACAGCGAGGAGAAGAAGGCCTTCATCGAAGACATCTGCCAGGCCCTCTACGCCTCCAAGATCGTCGCCTACGCCCAGGGCTTCAACGAGATCACCACCGCCGCCAAGGAATACGGTTGGGACATCGATCTGGCTGCCGTGGCACGCATCTGGCGTGGCGGCTGCATCATCCGCGCGAAGTTCCTCAACCGTATTTCCGAAGCGTTCGAATCCGGTGAGGCCAACGTGTCGCTGCTGTTCGCACCGTACTTCAAGAACGCCATCGAAACCGCCGAGAAGTCTTGGCGCAACGTGGTGGCACGAGCCGCGCTCAACGGCCTGCCGACCCCGGCGTTCGCTTCGTCTCTGTCGTACTTCGACGGCCTGCGTTCCAAGCGTCTGCCCGCCGCCCTGATCCAGGGCCAGCGTGACTACTTCGGCGCCCACACCTACCAGCGTGTGGATCAGCCGGGTGCGTTCCACACCCTGTGGGCCGAGCCGGGCCGCGAGGAAATCGAAGCTTGATGTCCTGCATCTGATGTGAAGGCATGAAGGATCCCGCTATGTGCAACGGGTTCCTTCATGCCAATTGTGGATTGAAAGAATTCATATCTGGCTTCTTTTGGACTGCAATTGGTGTGGCTCTGGAATGGACTGGCACACGAGTTGTACAACGATGTAAAAGACGGTATAGTACATCGATGTAAACCAACTATCTGTCAAGGGAGAAGCTCGTGCCGAATACCTATTCCCTGTTGTGTTATACGCGTGAAGCCACTGGCCGTGAAGAGGCGAACAACGAGGATATCGCCTACAGCATGCACTTGGCGCTGCGCCTTGGGGATGATGATGGCGCCAGATGGCGGCCGCTTAATGAGAATTACGGGATTTTTTTCGCTGCCGGCGTACCTATCGCCGCCGTGCCCGAAGAATCCCGCCGCGCATGTACCGCCGCGGCGCAATACGCCGCTGATCCATACGAGGCGCCGCAGCCGGCTTCTGAAGCCGTGGGCTATGGCGCGGTGATGCCCGGTGTGGATATCACGTTGAAATCATTGAAAGACCCTTTTCTGTTCCGTCTTGCGGATGGACGGTTCGGCATCGCAGCCACTCGCACCGATCGCGGCGGCGCACCGGACGGCTCCGAACGATCTGCGTTTTTAGTGGCGGTCAGCCGTGACCTGACATCGTTTGAGCAGTTGGGGCTGGTGCGGTTGCGCACGGACAGCGGAGTCAACCGCGTCTCTGTTGTGTACCAGGCGGCCTTTGATCGCTACGTCATCTCTTGGATCGGAGACAATGGGGAGTCATATGCCGCGCAGACGGGCAATATCACGGCGGAGGCTGGTTCGGAGGATCCGCTTGACGTCGTACGGGAGGCGCAGCCGCAAGAGCTTCGATATACCGGCGATTGCGGTATCGCCAATGCCGTACCGGGCAATGTCATTCCCATCAGCGAAACGGAAGCGAAGCGTTTGACGGAACGGTTCGGGCGCATCCGCAACGTTGGCGCGTCCGTTCCGGCGCAACATGCCGACTCGGCCTTGCGCGGGGAAGCCGCGAAGGCCTCGATACTGGCGTTGGGTGCGACTCGTGCCGAACTCGCCTACAGCGATGGTTCCCGGGGAACGCGTGCGGTGGACTGGGATGCGGCGCAGCTTGAAGCCCTGGCCAGCGAAGCCGCCGAAGGAACATTCGAAGCCGGCCAGACCCGTACCGTTGCAGGCCGCATTCGCCAGACGGTCTATCCGGTGCCGTTTGCTGTGGAACGGGCCGATCCTTCGGTGTTCGCATGGAACTATAACGGAAAGCCGATGTTCATGTTCATCGCCACCGACGATACCGACGGCAATTGTGTGGACCCGCATGAGGGCCGCACCCACATGCCGTTGCGTGTCGCGGATTCCATCGAGGCACTGTCCGACGAGGCCGGCGGTCGCGCCCGGGAGATTGATCTGCTCAAGTGCGGCGATCTCAATTCGGAAGGCCGTCGCATGACCGGCTGCTTCTGGGCTCCGGAGCTGCATGTGATTGGCGGGAAACTGAGCATTCTGTTCATGCCCTGTTTCGACGGGCCAGATCACAATCCTGATGGCACGCCGAACGACCGCGCCGGCAAACCCGACATGTGGACCGGCAGGTGCCCTGTCACGCAGCACCAGCACCCAGACAATTCCGGTA
>OBZW01000384.1_pt1 | contig 30502 bp, 20 predicted proteins | sample 1477021 | NCBI WGS metagenome assembly OBZW01 (sample SAMEA2580262, study PRJEB22360) | human gut metagenome | biome: human gut; feature: human-associated habitat; material: faeces | place: Denmark | collected 2008/2010
AGCTTACTTCTCCAAGATCTCCTGCTGTAACCAGCTCGCCTACCGTTCCGCTAAAGTCTGGATCCGGCTGGTCAAAGTATTTCCAGTTGTCATTCACAGTAATTGTCACTGGTTTTGCGGTGATCTCAAGCGTTACATCCTCAGCTGTCAGATCTGCATATCCCGTTCTGGTTGCTTTCACACTGACTGTCTTCACGCCGTCTGCCACATTCGTTACACTTGGCGCTTCTGTGGTCCAGTCTGCATCTCCCACTTTATAGTATACCGTATAGCCGTCTGCTCCTTTGACCACTGCAGATGCTTCATGGGCTGTTCCGTCATAGGGCCAGCTTCCGCCGGATGCTTCCAGATACGCTCCTTCCACACTCGCTGTTTTGATCTCGAAATCGCCGGTCTCTACCGTCACTGCATAGTTGGGGTTTGCTTCATAATCCGCGGTCAGTACATCCACATAAGTTCCTACGCCTTCCGCTGCATTCGTTCTTCTGTAGCTTACTTCTCCAAGATCTCCTGCTGTAACCAGCTCGCCTACCGTTCCGCTAAAATCTGGATCTGGCTGGTCAAAATATTTCCAGTTGTCATTCACAGTAATTGTCACTGGTTTTGCAGTGATCTGAATCGTAACATCTTCCGCTGTCAGATCTGCATATCCCGTCCTGGTTGCTTTTACACTGACTGTCTTCACGCCGTCCGCTACATCTTTTACGCTCGGCGCTTCTGTGGTCCAGTCTGCATCCCCCGCCTTATAGTATACGGTATAACCTTCCGCTCCTGTTACCACTGCGGCTGCTTCATGCGCTGTTCCGTCATAGATCCAGCTTCCGCCTTCCGCATTCAGCTCTGCTCCTTCTATGCTGGCCGTCCTGATTTCAAAATCGCCTGTCTCTACCGTCACTGCATAGTTGGGGTTCGCTTCATAATCTGCGGTCAGTACATCCGGATAGGTATTTACCGCCTCATCGTTGTTTGTTCTTCTGTAGCTTACTTCTCCAAGATCTCCTGCTGCTACCAGCTCGCCTACCGTTCCGCTAAAGTCCGGATCCGGTTGGTCAAAATATTTCCAGTTGTTATTCACAGTGATTGTCACTGGCTTTGCAGTAATCTGAATCGTAACATCCTCAGCTGCCAGATCTGCATATCCGGTTCTGGTTGCTTTTACACTGACCGTCTTTACGCCGTCTGCTACATTTGTCACGCTTGGAGCCTTATCTGACCAATCTCCATTCCCAACCTTGTAATAGATTGTATAGCCTTCTGCTCCAAGAACTTCTGCCTGTGCAGAATGCGCCGCGCCATCATATTCCCAGCTGCCGCCGGCTGCTTCCAGTTTTGCATCCTTTATGCTGGCTGTCTTAATTTCGAAATCACCCGGAACAACCGTTACATTATAGTTGGAGTTCGCCTCATAATCAGCTGTCAGTACTTTCAAATATGTTCCGACTGCCTCATCTGCATTGGTCCTGCGATAGGAAATTGTACCCAGATCATTTGTTGCGACCAGGCCGGTCACGGTTCCTGAAAATGCCGGATCCGGGTCATCAAAATATTTCCAGCTCCCTGTAACTTTGATTTCTGCATCTTTCGGTGTAATCTGAATCGTCACATCTTTTGTAACCAAGTCTGTATAACCGGTTCTGGTTGCTTTCACGCTGACTGTCTTAACTCCATCCGCTACATTTGTCACGCTCGGTACATTTGTCGACCAGCCGCCGTCTCCGGTCTTGTAGTAAATGGTGTAGCCTGTAGCGCCTTTCACCTCTGCCGCTGCACTGCGGGCACTTCCATTATACGTCCAGCTTCCACCGGCGGCCTCAAGTTTAGCACCTTCGATGGTAGCCGTCTTAATTTCAAAATCTCCCTTAGCTACTGTTACATCATAGTTGGTATTTGCTTCATAATCTGCTGTTAGTACATCCGTATAGGTTCCCACTGCTTCATCCGTATTGGTTCTTTTGAAGCTGATGGTTCCCAAATCATCTGCTTTTATCAGATCATCTGCCGCACCCTTAAATTCCGGATCTACTGCATCAAAGTATTTCCAGCTGTCTTCCACCGTTATTGTAACCGGCCTTGGTGTAATGGTAATGGTAACATTTTCAGCTGTTAAATCTTCATAGCCGGTTCTGGTTGCCTTCACACTGACTGTCTTGATCCCCTCAGATACATTAGTTACACTTGGAATCTCTTCTGACCATTCACCACTACCAACTTTATAGTAAATCTTATAACCTGTGGCGCCTTTAACTTCTGCACTTGCCTTATGGGCATCTCCGTCGTAATTCCAGCTTCCACCGGCTGCTTCCAGATATGCACCTTCTATCTTAGCGGTCTTAATTTCAAAGTCACCTGGCACTACTGTTACGTGATAGTTCGTGTTTTCTTCATACTGTGCTGTCAGAACCTCCTCATAAGTTCCCACTGCCTCAGCGGCGTTGATTCTGCTATAGCTTACTTCTCCAAGATCACCCTCCGCAATCAGGTTCTCTACTTTCCCCTTAAATGTAGGATCCTGTTTATCAAAGTATTTCCATGCATCTTCTACTGTGATGGTTGCATCCCTTGGTGTAATCTGGATCGTCACATCCTGTGCAGTAAGATCCTGATATCCGGTTCGGGTTGCTTTCACACTGACTGCCTTCACACCGTCTGCCACATCGGTTACGCTTGGTGCTTCCGTAGTCCAGCCGCTGTTTCCAGTTTTGTAGTATACAGTATATCCTTCTGCGCCTTTGACCTGCCCCTCCGCTTCATGTGCTGTTCCATCATATGTCCAGCTACCGCCTTTTGCCTTAAGTTCTGCACCTTCAATGCTGGCTGTTTTAATTTCAAAATCGCCCGGCTCCACGGTGACTGCATAGTTGGTATTTGCTTCATAATCTGCAGTCAGTACGTCCGCATAGAAATTTACTGCTTCATCGCTGTTCGTTCTTCTGTAACTTACTTCCCCAAGATCGCCTGCTGCTATTAGTTTGCCTACGGTTCCGCTAAAGTCCGGATCCGGCTGGTCAAAATATTTCCAGCTGTCGTTCACGGTAATTGTCACTGGTTTTGCGGTAATCTGAATCGTTACATCTTCAGCTGTCAGGTCTGTATACCCCGTTCTGGTTGCTTTTACACTGACTGTCTTCACACCGTCTGCTACATTTGTAACACTGGGCGCTTCTTTGGTCCATTTTCCGCCGTCTGCTTTATAGTAAATCTGGTAGCCGTCAGCTCCATTTACCACTGCGCTTGCCGCATGAGCCGCTCCGTCATATTCCCAGCTTCCGCCGGATGCTTTGAGTTCTGCTCCTGTAATCGTTGCGGTTTTGATTTCAAAATCACCTTTGACGATATCTACATTATAATTCGTGTTCGGAGTATAATCTGCTGTCAGAACTTCTTTATAGATATCTACATCTTCATCCTTATTGGTTCTGCTGTAGCTGATGTCTCCCAGATCGCCTGCTGCTACAAGATTCGATACACTTCCTTCAAATGCCGGATCCGGATCATCGAAGTATTTCCATGCATCTTTTACTGTGATTACTGCATCTCTCGGTGTGATCTGGATTGTCACGTTATTGGTCGTCAGATCTTCATAACCTTCTCTGACTGCCTTTACGCTGACTGACTTTGTTCCATCCGCTACGTTTGTAACAATCGGTGAATCTTCAGACCATGTGCCACCTTCTGTATAATATAAGATCTTGTATCCGTCTGCCCCGCTAACTGCCGCCTGTGCTGCATGTGCATACCCATCATAAGGCCAGCTGCCGCCTTCTGCTCTCAGAGAAGCTCCCTGAATACTTGCCGTTTTGATTTCGAAGTCACCCGGAAGTACGGTTACCTGGTAATTCGTATTTGCTGTATATTCCGCTGTTAGTACATCGTTATATACCTGCACCTTCTCGTCTGTATTCGTTCTCTTATATGTTACTTCACCAAGATCACCGGCTGCTACAAGTTCCCCTACAGTTCCGGTAAATGCCGGATCCGGGTCATCGAAGTATTTCCATGCATTGCTTACTTCAATGGTCACCGGTTTTGCCGTAATCTCTATTGTAACGTCTTCAGCAGTCAGATCTTCGTAACCGCTTCTGGTTGCTTTTACACTGACTGTCTTCTTGCCGTCTGCTACATCTTTTACGGTCGGCGCGTCTTCGCTCCAGTCTCCGCCTTCTACTTTATAATAGACAGTATATCCTTCAGCTCCCTGAACCGCTGCTTCTGCTCCGTGTGCTGTTCCGTCATAGGGCCAACTGCCGCCGGATGCTGTAAGACTTGCTCCTTCGACTTTCGCCGTCTTAATCTCAAAATCCCCCCGGTTTACAGTCACGATATAATTGGAATTATCAGTATACTCTGCAATTAATACTTCCCTATAGATTCCAACCGCTTCGTCCGTGTTGCTTCTCTTATAAGTAACAGTACCCAAATCCCCCGCATCTACAAGATTCTCAATCTTACCTGTCAATGCCGGATCTGCCTCATCAAAGAATTTCTCTTTGTCGTCTACTGTGATATTAGCTGTTCTTTTTGTGATCTTAACTGTGGCTGTATCCTGCCACACATCACTGCCTCTTTTTACCTTCACGGTTACCGGATACTCTCCAGCATTCGTAAAGCTTGGATTGCCCATCTGGAGTTTTCCGTTATACCAGTATTCGATCTGATCTGTTGGATAGGTGGTTCCGGTGAAACCGATATGATAGGAGTTTCCGTCATATTCCTTTTCGATTCCGCTAACTGCAAACCCGCTGAAATCTACCTGATAGGTAACCTTAATATTGTGCGGCGCAGTCACATTGTTGAAGGTGTAGCTGCCCGGATTCGATGCCGTAACATCCTGCCCATCCACAATCACGCTCTTTAATACGAATCCTGAGGATGGCTCATACGTATACGTCTGGCTGCCTCCCCATTTTACTTCTGTCGTACCGGAAGGCTGGATCGTGCCATTTACCACACTGGAGGTAATCGGATTCTTAATAACCGTATACTGGAATGTGATCACGTTCTCTTTAATATCTGCTTCACTTGTTTCATTTGCAAGATTTAAAGATTTTCTTACAGAATCTGCTTCGTATCCCTCAACCACAGGTGCTGTCTCCACCACACGGTTAGCACTGATCTTTTCAATTTTTTCGGTAATTAAAGCTTCTCCTGTTTCCGCATCCAGATACTGTACTTTATAATACACATCTGACGGAATTGAATAATGGAATTCAATCACATTCTTTTTGCTATCCCAGGATAATTCGAGGGATGCACTGGCCTTTGTCGGAACTAACTCATCATGTGCCTTTGGATATGCATAGACAGTATCTCCAACCTTGCCGCCTTTTATAACAGAGCCAAATAATTCACTGCCATCGCGGTCATCTATATACTTGATCGTATATGTGGTTGTTGTAATCTGTTTCCACTTTGCATAAACTGTGGTCTTTTTTTCGATTGGTTTTCCAAAGTCAAAACGTTCGCTGTAATCCTTTGATGTATACCAACCCTCAAACTTGTATCCTTCACGCTCCGGATCAGATGGCTGCATTACCGTATTGCCCGCTGGCACTGTCTGGGAAGCGACGGAACTGCCGCCTTGTGTATCGAAATCTACTGTATACTCTCCGGCTGCCCATTTCGCATAGACCATTAAATCATTGAAAGGCATCGTGGAACTCCAGTCAACCTCTGATCCATCCGTACAGTCTTCCGAAGTATACCATCCCTGGAATGTATAATATTCCGGTAAATTCGCCGGTCTGGCAGGTTCATGGTTATAGGATTCCAAGGAGACGCCAAATGTAACAGGCTGTGTTTTCTCTATACCATTATAGTTATAGAACGTTAGATCATAGGACGCCCTGTCATAGTACAGATTTACATAATACTCCTTCTTATTCCGGTCATATGAAAAGTCTTTACTCTTCCATCCGCTGTCCCTTCTCACATAACCCTGTATCGGATGATACTCTTCTTCATATGTAATGTAATTAAAATAGGTGCCGACGGATTTAATGAGTGAATACCCGTTTCCGTCTACATTCTCGCCATAATAATATATGGTTTTATATTGGTCGGATGACTTATTGTACAGATTAAACTTGATATTCTGCGCAGGCATCCGATCCAGAGTCTGCAGTGCATAATCATAATAAGAGGTTGCTTCCCATGCCCGGCCTTCATATTTTGAATCAAAGGGGAGCATCTTGGAAATATCTGCATTGTACTTTTTCGTTGCCGAATAGACCTGCTTTCTATTATCATAGAATGTTAATGTATACGTATTCCTACTATAATAAACGTTAATGATTGTGGATCCATTGGCTGCTATGGTTTTCGTTTCGGAATTCTTAAACGTAAAGTAGTCAATGGTTCCCGCCTGATTAGCCGTTACTGTCAGCTCTGTTCCTGCTTTCGCTGTTGCAGTAACGGATTTGCTGTAGCTGTAATCAGTATCATCAGCATTTTCAAGCCAATAAGAGATGGTATAATTTACATCTATGGCAGTCCATTTTGCGTAGAACGTGCGATCCTGTTTAATCACCTGCTCACCGGCCACCCGATCGGAAAATTCCGAATCATTGTACCAGCCGGAGAAATTATAACCTTCTTTTGTCGGTTTATAATTATCTACATTAATACTTTCACCATGTTTCAGATATTGTGTGGCAGCATAGCTTCCGCCATTTGTATTGAACCTTACGGTATATTCTGACAGCTTATAGGTAATAGTGATATTAATATCACGGTCTCCGCCGATCTCAACATTCTCAAATTCAGACGGTATATATGCCTCTAAGTCTTTTGCTTCTGCCTGTGTATCCTCACCAACATAACCTGTTTTTTTCTCGATCTCTTCTTTATAACTTCCATCAGTCTGTTCGAACCGGTGGGTTACCTGATATTCTACACTGTCCGGTACATAAACAACCACAAGATTCTGATTTTCGTAAATATTGTCCGTCAGCGTACCTGACACTTCCTGTCCCAGTGATCCGTCAGATTCCTGCATGTATGTTGTATATCCCTGTTTTGCCGGAATCGTTACTTCATATTTCTCACCAGTCACATATTGTGCACGGAAGGTGGACTGAACTCTTCCACCGCTTTGATATACAAACTCTACAGACAGTGTGTGAGAAGATATCACTGCCGGGTCGTGCACTGTAATCTCTATAGATGCGCTGATCTCTGGATTCTCTTTTAATGAAGCCGTAATCTCCGCCTTACCGACAGCTTTCGTTGTAATGAGACCTTCTGCACTGACATCTGCAACCTCTTCATTGCTGGAAGACCATTGCAGCTCTTTCATCTGCTCCGTCAGCCACTCCGGTTTTACTTCTGCCTTTGCCTGAACCTTATCTCCGATTACAGGATTCAGATAATCAGCGGTAACACTCACGGATGCCTGCTCCACGATTAACTTTGCAGAACCCTCAATCCCATTGGATGCTGTTGCAATGATGTTGGCAGTCCCTTTGCCCACTGTGCTGATATTTCCATCCTCATCAACAACTGCTACCTCTTCGTTGTCAGAACTCCAAGTGACGATTTTGTCTGTGGCATCGGAAGGATTCACTTTTGCGGTTGCCTTCGTTGCCGTTCCCATAATCAACTTATCAGTATCAAGGACAACTTCGACTTTTGTAACTTCCTGTGTAATCCTGATCTCAAGTTTGTCACTAAATTCTCCGCATGAAGCAGTAATCTCAACTGAACCGCCCCGCTTTGCCGTGACCAGTCCATTGCTGTCAACAGAAGCAACCTCTTCATCTGCAGATGTCCATACCACCTTCTTGTCATCTGTCGTATTTTTAGGCAGGCACTCTGCGCTTAACTGCAATGTATCTCCAGAATTCACCGTATCTTCGCCATGAATCTGAATTCCCGTCATAGGAATCCGAAGCACATGGATCGTCTTTGATGCCTTAATGTTCTTATCCACTGTTGATACTGCGGTAATAACCGTCTCGCCCTCAGCGATACCTGTAACAACGCCGTTTTTATCAACAGATGCTGCCTTTTCATTACTTGAAGACCATGTAACTGTGGTTTTGTCCGTTGTATCTGCCGGCGTCGGTGTGATACTTAATGTCTTCGAAGCGCCAATATTTACGCTGTCTTCTCCGGCAATCGTAATCCCCGTCAGTGGGACCTTGTCGTAAATCACAAGATTGAACGTCTCTGTTTGGCTACCGAACCACTTATACGTGTGGGTTATTGTTACATTACCAGCTTTGGTTGCTGTAATGCTGGCATTAGATCCGTCAGCATCAATTGTAACACTACCGCTGCCGCTGGCACTCCAGTTATGGCTTCTTCCCCAGCTGCCTTCTCCCGCTAAAGTCTGAGTGTCGCCAACATACATGGTCTGCTGGCCGGAGATGCTGAGAGGACTTACACTCTTTGTACTGCTGGAAGAAATCTTTGATTTCTTTTCCGTTTTTTGTGCATCCTCCTGCTGTGCCTCTTCTTTTTGAGTTTCTTCCTTATATAAAGTGTTTATTTCTAGATTTCCTGAAACGGTAACCTGATAAGTATAAACATTTCCTTCTGAAGAGACAGGAGCGATTGCTGTTCCATTCTGATCTGTCACTCCTTCAAGCGTATATTTATCATGAACAGTTATCTGGAAATTTAACAGAGTGCCCTCTGTAATTTCTTCTGTATAATTTCCACTGCCGTATGAAATACTTTGTTTTTCGTTTCCGTCTGCCCAAACACTTAAGCTGCCCCCATCCACGGCAGGACTGTGAAACACAACACTGTATTTCTGTACTTCAGGCTCTACCTGCGCTTCTTCGGCCGGTTCAGAAGCATTCTTCTGCTCTGTCCCTGATACCTGGTCAGCTCCCCCAGTCTGTTCTGCATCGGATATAGCATCCGCCTTCTGATCAGAATTCTCTGTTTCCTGCTTTGCAGCCTCTTGATCGCCCTGTGGTTTTTCCAGTTCGATCACCTGTTTTGAGTCGGTCTCGCCAGTTTCCTGGGTCCCTGCATCCGAATCACGCATACCTGCATCAGCGCTGCCCATTCCCTCATCCACGGTCTGAGGCTCGCTCTGCTGGTCACTCTGCTCTACATTCTCCGGATCACCGGTAGCTTTCAGTGAATTTCCAGACGAATACACGGCACTTGTTGCTACCATAGCAACCGCTAAAAGAAGAGCAAGCCAGCGTTTAAAATTCTTCTTCATAATCTTTCTCCTTCCTTTTTATAATTCTCATTTATCTATAATGCCAAAATCCAATCCCTTGAATTACTCAACATTAAGGACTTACAGATTTAGACGTTTCATATATAAAGAGGGATTGATATCTGGAAAGGGATCATATTTTTTATACTTTCTTAATTTTTTTCTTAAGTTAATACGATTTACATGAACTTAATATTAAATAATTGTGTAAATTTAATGTATAATCTGAAATATACACAAATAGTAGCTTGAAAAAATATAGGTATATCCATTAAAATGTGATATAATTAAAATGTTTGTTGAACATCTTCAGTATTAATAATTGAAGATTCCGAGATTTTGTCCAGAGAAATAAGGAGGCTATATCAATGAAGAAACTAGATATTTTCAAAACAATACAACTGATCATCTACGTCTTTCTGACCGGGTTTTGTATATATAAGATTATAATGGATCCGGAGGTATATCAATATATTGCCACGAACCCGTCTATCCGGATTATTTGTGGTCTGTTATGGGCGGTGCTAGGATTGTCATTCTTATTTCTTTTTCTTGATTTTAATTTTTTCTCTTCCTTTAAAAGAGACTACCGGGACCTGGACTTTGCAGTACACTCGGATCCTCTCTCCGGTATTCCAAACCGTTTCAGCTGCGATGCACTAATCGAAAAGTATCTTGACCAGGCATTGCCTTCTGACATCGGATGTATCATGTTTGAACTGTCAAATGTAAGCGATATAAACCGCTTATATGGACACGCAGAGGGGAATGCTCTGATTAAGGATTTCTCCAACATCCTCAAAATGGCCTCCGTTGACCTCTGTTTTATCGGGCGCAATGGAGGAAACAAATTTATGGCTTTGTTCGAAAACGGAAGTGATGAGAAACTAGATAATTTCCTCGAACGGGTTTACACAAAAGTAGACTCTCACAATTCAGGATCAGGAACCCATCCAATTGCTTACAAATACGGCCGTGCTTTCAAGGAAGGTACTAAGGCCGGTACCATTACCGATCTTATTGCACTCGCAAATAAGAGGATATACAGTGCTTAAATACATACCTTATTCTGCAGCTTTGCTGCAGACCCGCCCGCAGGGCATGAGTTACGGGGTGCCCTTTGGGTATACCTTATTCTGCAGCTGCGTTGCAGACCCGTCCACAGGGCATGTGTTATGGGGTGCCTTTGGGATATAAGATTATGAAACTATAAACGGGAAGTATATGAGACTATAACGGGAAGTAGGTGAATAGATGGCAGAATTAGATTATGGCTATATATCGACCCTGGTCAGCCGTGCCCGAACCGGTGACAGCGACGCTTTTGCTGAATTGTATGCTGCCACTTATCAAAAAGAATACCGTTTTGCATTTAATTATCTGAAGGATGAATATCTTGCACAGGACGCCCTCCAGGAAACTTATATACTAGCACTCAAGAATCTTTATACACTTCGAGATTCTAAGCTTTTCATTTCCTGGCTCAATCAGATCAATTTCCGCGTCTGCTTTAATATGCACCGTAAGCAGAACCGTTTTGACCAGGAACTGACCGGCTTTACCAAGGAAGATATCGCTGTTAACAAGTACCAGGCGAAGCATCATGCTAATCCGGAAGAACAGGTCATCCGGGTAGATGAACGTGAATATATCATGAAGAAGATATTAGATCTGTCATTTACTGAATCACAGGCCATTATTATGAAGTATTATCAAAATATGAAGCTGGAGGAAATCGCTGATGTAATGGAGGTCAGTAAAAGTACCGTGAAGCGTTATCTTAACAGCGGACGTACAAAGCTGGCGCAGGCACTGGAGCGTTAAGGAGGTGAGTTTTACCAATGTTGACAGACAAATTTAAGAAGACAAGAGGACCCGAACTGGACGAATCAACTGCCAGCCAGATGCTTGAAAATATATTTGATGCATGTGAGGTAGAACCCAATACCGTTCCTCTTTCCGTGCTGAAATCTTACAGTAATTACCGAAGAGAGCGTTTTTTGCTCCAGAAGGTTCTGCTGGTAATTATTCTGTTATTTTTTTGTATGGTGCCTTTGCTGTTCATCGCACCTAATATGCAGCTGAACTTAAAGGATCATGGTACAAACGGCAAACCTGCATATGAACTTGTTGTCGATACATTTATACCGGTCAGCAGGATCACAGCCAATATAGGCGGCAGCAATATTCCGGTATATGAAGTGGCCGAAAAGACATATTCCATCGAACCCACACTCAATGGAACCATGACCGTTACCGTTACGCTAAAAAACCGCCAGTTCGCCTCCATCACCTGTGAGGTGAGCGGTGTGGATACCACCTCGCCGGTGGTTCTTTCTGACAAGCAGGTGGGGGACCAGATCTATCTGTATCTCTCCGATCCCGGCTCCGGAGTGGACTACGATAATATCTCTGCTTTGGATATTGACGGTAATGAGGTAGAACCGGTCTCCTTTGATGAAGAGGGGAACTATATTATATTTGATTATCCTGAGAAATCGCTTAACATTTATGTGCCGGACAAGGCCGGCAATACGCTTCACCTGATTCTGACAATCAGGGAATAATACAGAAACCCTGAGAGGAGGCCTGATGTAATGAAAAAGAGTTCACGTTTATTAAGTGCTGTTCTGCTCATTATGATTGCGGCCTCCTCTTTTTCCGGCTGTTCGAAGGGAAACGGCGACATTTCAAGCGCCTCCGCTTCGACTGGTAAAAAAAGGCAGAGCGCGCTCCAGATTCTTACTCCGCAGGCATCGGGTTCAACCGTTTATGGAAATGAAATTATTTCTATTGATGCATCCAATACAGGCGAAGGCTACGTTATGGTACAATACGGCGGCAGCGCCGCCAAGGTCAAACTGCAGATCACGATACCTGACGGAACCGTTTACACTTACACACTGGGCGGAGGTTCTTATGAAACCTTTCCCCTTACAGGAGGAAACGGCTCCTATCACCTGGATATCCTGGAAAATGTCCGGGACGACCTCTATGCACTCGCATTTTCCCAGGATATAGAAGTCAATATCAGTGATGAGTTTAAGCCTTTCCTGTATCCCAATCAATACGTGTGGTTTACAGAGGATTCCCAGGCCGTTAAGCTGGGGAGGGAGATTTCTAATAAGTCCTCCAATGACCTTAGTTATGTACAGAACGTGTATCACTACGTCATTGAGAATATTGTATATGATGATAAGAAAGCGGAAAACATTCCGACCGACTACCTGCCCAACCTGGATCAGACCTTAAAAGATAAGACGGGCATTTGTTTCGATTACGCCTCGCTGATGGCCGCTATGCTTCGCTCACAGTCAGTTCCGACCAGACTGGAAGTCGGATATTCGGGAGAAGCATACCACGCATGGGTAAGCGTTTACCTGAAGGAAAAGGGCTGGGTTGATAAGATCATCCAGTTTGACGGCAAAAGCTGGTCCCTTATGGATCCGACTCTTGCCGCAAATAACAGCAGGAAGGCAGTCGGAAAATACATAGGAGACGGCAGTCATTACACAGTAAAGTATTCTTATTAGCAATTTTATTCTTATAACAACGTTTATTCCTATTCAAAAATAACGGAGGACACACTATGGAGAAGCAAGTACAGGAAAAACCATTTACAAATATGGAGATTTCTGCCTTCTGTGGGCAGATTGCCCTGATATTAAAGTCGGGCATCTCCTCTCTGGAAGGTATTACAATCATGCTGGAGGACACCGCCTCCGCAGGTGAAAAAGACATCCTGCAGGCAATTCTGGATCACATGCAGGAAACCGGAAGCATGTATCAGGCGCTTGAGAATACAAGGCTTTTCCCGTCCTATATGCTGCATATGATACAGATCGGCGAGGAGACAGGCACCCTTGACGAGGTCATGTCTGCACTGAGCGAGCATTACGACCGTGAGGACTCTATAGCCAAAAGTATTAAAAATGCGGTAACCTATCCGCTTATTATGGCCGGTATGATGGTAGTGGTCATCATTGTGCTTCTTGTGAAAGTTATGCCCATCTTCAATCAGGTATTTATCCAGCTGGGCACCGAGATGACCGGATTTTCCCGGACGCTTATGGGGATTGGCAATGCTATCAATCATTATTCTATCGTATTTGTTGCCATTCTGGTCGTCATCGCGGCACTGATTCTTTTCGGCACCAGAACGGCCAGTGGAAAACAGATGTCCCGTAATATTGGTTATAAATTTAGGTTTACCCGTGTTATTTATGAAGAGATCGCTGCCTGCAGGTTTGCCAGCGGTATGGCTCTCACGCTCAGCAGCGGCCTGAATCCGGAGCGCAGCATGGAACTGGTCAGCGCCCTGAATGACGACGTGCATTTTCAGAAAAAGATTGATGCCTGCCAAAGCCTTATCGATGAAGGGCAGGATCTGGCAGAAGCGCTGCACGGCACAGGTATTTTAACCGGAATGTATGCCAGAATGGCTTCTATCGGCGCTAAAACTGGTTCTATGGATCAGGTGATGGACAATATTGCAGGGCTTTATCAGGATGATATTGATACCCGTATGAATAACAGCCTTGCCGTCCTGGAGCCTACACTTGTCATAGCGCTCTCCCTGATCGTCGGCGTAATTTTACTTTCTGTCATGCTTCCTCTAATGGGAATCATGTCCAGTATTTAAACGGAGGTTCTTATGGCACGTTTTGAATATCAGAAAAAACAGCATACATATCGGAAGTTTATCATTTCAGTCTGCGTTTTTCTGCTGATTGTGCTTCTATTTTATCAGGGCATTGAATCGCTGTCCTCCGGTTCTGTGCGCCGTCAGAGAGAAAGCCTCGAAAATGCGCTGAACCGCAGTATCACTTACTGTTATGCCGTGGAGGGCAGTTATCCGGAAAGCCTGGAATATCTGAAGGAACATTATGGTATTACTTACGATGAAGATAGATTTTTTGTTGATTATAAAATTGTCGGCACCAACATCCTGCCCGATGTAACAATCATTGAGAAAGGAGACTGACTATGCGTTTTCGAACCCGGAAGAACCACATGATTGATTTCTTATTTCCAGTAGCGCTGTTCTTTGTGTTTGCGGTGTCCGCACTGACAGTCATCCTTCTTGCCACCAATATATACCGCTCTGCCACCGAACATTCGTCTCTGAATTATACGGCCGGCACATCACTGTCCTATATCAGCGAAAAGATCCATCAGAGTGATGAGAACGGGAGTGTTTCACTGGGGACATTTGACGGACTGGATGCGCTTATCCTGGAGCAGGAATACGATGGGGCATCTTACTTTACTTATATCTACACCGATGAACATGAGTTAAAAGAGCTATTTGTAAAAGAAGGCGTACAGGCTGATGCCTCCCGGGGCAGGCCGATCCTGCAGGTAAAGTCCTTTGAGATGGAGGCCGTAAGTGATCATACCTTCCGCTTCACCTGTACAGACGATGCGGGGCAGAATGCTGCCTCTGTCGTAACGGCAAGAAGCACCGAAGCACAGTAATATATAGAAAAGGAGAGCACTATGACACGCAGAAACCGGGCCAAATCTTCCAGTCTGTTCCTCTTGGAACTGATTCTTGCAATCTTGTTTTTCTCAATTGCAAGTGCCGTTTGCGTACAATTTTTTGTAAAATCACATCTGCTGAGCCAGGAATCGCGTGAACTCCAGGTTTCCGCCAATGAAGTATCCAGCATTGCGGAACTTATGAATGCCTCTTCGGATCAGCAGTCAGCAATCGATTTGATCTGTTCGGAATATCCGGATTCAGAAGTTATCGGTATGGAAAAGGCGGCAATTTTTTATGATGAGAACTTTTCCCGTACCGGGCAGAATGATGCCGCCTACACGCTGGACATATCCCTTTCCCAGGAAGATTTTATGCTTCACGCCAAAATAACCATGAAGAGACTAACTGACGGGAAGGACATCTATTCACTGGATATCTCCCATCATCTGCAAAGGAGGGATAAATCATGAATGGAAATAAGAAACATTCTCCCGTTGTAAATATCGGTTCCTCCTTATTGCTGGTTATTTTTCTGGTGCTGTGCCTGGTAACATTTGCGACCCTGTCCCTCTCCAGCGCACGCAGCGACTACGGTTTCAGCAGCAGGCTGGCGGAACGCAAAACCGACTATTACAGGGCTTCCAGCCAGGCCGAAACCATACTGGATCAGATTGATACAGTTCTTGCGGAGGCTTACAAAAATGCCCGCGGAACCTATTATTCAACAGTAGAGAAGAAGCTCTCTGCACTGACGCCGGTTGTGGATACCGATGATGTTGTGCTGGAGCTGAACATTTCTGCTGAAAAACCTTCCGTGTCTTACCAGGTGCCGGTTAATGACAAACAATTTTTATCTGTGGTACTGGAACTGCTGCCTGCAGACAAAGAAGAGGCCGGCTTCTACCGGGTTACACAGTGGAAAGTCGTTTCCCAGGCAGAATGGAAGGGAGATAATACGTTAAAACTTATTAAATAGTGAAATTGAAGTAACCGTCAGCTCTGCCTGAACTGTTACGAATTAAAGGAGAATAGATTTATGGACGCAAAAACAATACTGGAACAGGCTGTGGCCAATGGTGCATCCGATATTTTTATCGTAGCCGGGCTGCCTGTCTCCTGCCGGAAGAACGGTGTCATCAACCGTATATATGAAGACAGGCTTCTCCCCCCGGATACGGAAAGTTTGCTGGTGGAGATATACCGCCTGGCAGACAACCGCGATATCAGCCAGCTCCACAAGCATGGGGATGATGACTTTTCCTTCGCCATCCAGGGCGTTTCCCGCTTCCGTGTCAGCGCTTATAAACAGAGAGGCGCACTCTCCGCGGTCATCCGCGTTATCACGTTCATCCTGCCGGATCCAAAAGAGCTTGGGCTTCCAGATTATATCATCCAGCTTGGTAACAGCGGCAAAGGCATGGTACTTGTTACAGGCCCCGCCGGGAGCGGCAAGTCTACCACGCTCGCCTGCATCATTGATCAGATCAACAAGACAAGGGATGAACACATCATCACCCTGGAGGATCCGCTGGAATTCCTGCACCGCCACAACCGCAGCATTGTCAGCCAGCGTGAAATTAACGTGGATACAGACAATTACGTCACCGCCCTGCGCGCTGCACTCCGCCAGAGCCCCGATGTGATCCTGCTTGGGGAAATGCGCGACTACGAGACGATCAACGTCGCCATGACTGCCGCAGAGACAGGGCATCTGCTTTTCTCTACCCTGCACACCATCGGCGCCGCAAATACCATCGACCGTATTATTGATGTATTTCCGTCGAATCAACAGCGGCAGATCGCTGTACAGCTTTCCATGGTGCTCAATGCCGTTGTTTCTCAGCAGCTGGTTCCTACAGTGGATGGAAACGTAGTGCCGGCATTCGAGATTATGACCGTTACCCCTGCAATCCGGAACATGATCCGGGATAATAAGGTGCATCAGATCGACGGCATTATTTATAGTTCTGTTAAGGAAGACATGGTTTCAATGGATACAAGTCTGCTAAAGCTTTATAAAGATGGAAAAATATCCCGGGATACTGCACTGACTTATGCTTCGAATCCGGAGATGCTGGGGAAAAAATTAAACCCATAGGGCGCCCCGTAACTCATGCCCTGCGGGCGAATCCCCAGCAAGCTGCGGAACAATGTATACTCAAAGGGGTCTGACCCCTTTGCAAAATATCGTAATATAGACGAATAAGACACGCTTTCCTGCGAAAAGCGCGTCTTATTTGTATTTTACGGATATATCCGTTCTTATTTAACCCCATCCGCTTGCGGGCTGATTTTTTTGTTTTCTGAGGCCAGTTTTTGTTTGACGCTGGCCGATCCAAAATGTGTCACTCCCAGCAGCACGAATATCTCATGCGCCAATATTGGGAATGCAGACAGGATAATCAGGGATACCCATTCTCCGAGGGACAGAGCCGCTGTCCCGAACATAGCGGTAAGATAGGGGATCTCGGTTACCGCGGCCTGCAGGACGAACCCCGCACCAAAAGAAGCAAGCATCACCACGTTAAAATCCCGTTTTCTGGAAAATACAGAAGTGTGTATATCTTTCATCCCTAGTGCATGGAACAGTTCAGACATTCCCAGTACGGTAAATGCATAGGTTTGTGCTCTGGCCAGCAGATCCGCGTCGGCAAAGATAACTGAGATATTGGCCAGGGTAAATGCTTTTTGCTGCGAGGCGAGTATGTCCCAGGGAACTTTCAGGAATGCGGTCAGGCTTATGGCCGCAATCAGGCAGCCGTAAAAAATGGTGCAGGCGGTTCCCCCATTTGAAAATAAGCCTTCATTTGCCTTTCTGGGAGGCATCTTCATCAGGGCTTCCTTATCGTTTTTATCGACACCCAGCGCCAGCGCCGGCAGGGAGTCTGTGATCAGATTGACCCATAGTATATGGCTGGCTTTGAGGGGGGATGCAAGCCCAAGGATGACAGCGGTGAACATCGTGATGATTTCGCCAAAGTTTGAAGACAATAGAAACAGTACCGTTTTCTTGATGTTTTCATAGATACTGCGTCCTTCTTCTATGGCTTTTTCTATTGTAGCAAAATTATCGTCTGTCAGAATCATATCTGCCGCATTTTTGGCTACATCCGTTCCGGTAACCCCCATCGCGATCCCGATATCCGCCATACGGAGTGAGGGAGCATCATTCACACCGTCTCCGGTCATAGCCGCAATGTTTCCGGTTTCTTTCAGCGCTTTCACGATCCGCACCTTATGCTCCGGCGAAACTCTTGCAAATACGCTGGTCCTTTTTAATTTCTCTTTCAACTGGACATCGGATGTCTTTTCCAGTTCCTCTCCTGTCATACATTCATCCAGCTTCTTTGCGATTCCAAGCTCTCTTGCAATTGCAAATGCGGTATCAATATGATCACCTGTGATCATAACGGTACGTACAGATGCATTTTTAAAGCGCTCCACCGCTGCCTTTGCCTCCGGCCTGACGGGGTCGATCATCCCTGCGAGTCCGATAAAGGTCATATCCTGTTCTTTTACGTCCTTTTCGCCCTTCCTAACTGCGACTGCCAGTACTCGCAGAGCCTGGGCTGAGAAGTCATCTACGGCCTGCCGTATCTGTCTTCGGTGGGTATCTGTCAGGGACTGTACTTTTCCATTGATCAGGATCTTACTGCACCTTCCCAATATAACCTCGGGTGCGCCTTTTGTATAAGCCTTAAGCCCCTGTGTACTTTGGTGTACCGTAGTCATCATCTTGCGCTGGGAATCAAAAGACTTCTCGTTTACCCGCGGCATTCTGGCCTCCAGCGCTTCTTTTTGGGAACGTCCCGAAGACTGCGCCTCGCCCTTGGAACGGTATCCCTGGGCAAAACGGAGCAGGGCAAGCTCTGTCGGGTCTCCCAGTTCTTCCCGATCCGTTATAACCGCGTCGTTGCATAATGTCAATCCTTCCACAAACTCTTCCGGCATATTAGGCGCCGGTTGGCTGCTTTTGTAAATGTTTTGGTTTACAAAATATCTCGTAACTGTCATTTTATTCTGAGTCAGTGTACCGGTTTTGTCCGAGCAGACTACATTGACCGCACCAAGAGTCTCAACGGAGGGGAGCTTTCTTACAATTGTATTCACCCGGACCATCTTCGAAACACTAAGCGCCAATACTATGGTTACAATAGCCGGCAGGCCCTCCGGCACAGCAGCTACGGCCAGCGATATGGCTGTGATCAGCATTTCCAGGATGTTACGTTTCTGGAAGACTGCGATTGCAAACAGGGCGGCGCATAGAAGAACCGATACGATACTGAGCATCTTTCCCAATCCGGCCAATTTCTTCTGAAGCGGCGTGAATTCTTTCGGGACATCACTGATGATTGCCGCGATTTTCCCAATCTCCGTATCCATGCCTGCTCCTATTACAACGCCTTCCCCTCTTCCACTGGTCACCAAGGTGGACATAAATGCCTCATTCTTCCGGTCTCCTACAGGAAGCGGTTTGTCCGCCTGAAAAGCCGCATCTTTACTCACGGGCAGGGATTCTCCTGTCAGTGCCGACTCTTCCACCTTCAAGTTCCAGGTCTTTACAAGACGCAGGTCCGCTGCCACCTGAGCTCCTGCCTCCAAAAGGACAATATCTCCTTTTACCAGATCCGAAGCCAGAATTTCCCGTATCATACCGTCTCTTCTCACCACCGCCTTGGGGCTTGTCAGCTTTTTAAGCGATTCCAGTGCCTTTTGGGCCTTCCCTTCCTGAATCACGCCTACCGTTGCATTTACTACAATCACAATAGCGATAATAATTGCATCGCTCACTTCCTTCAGCAGAAAGGAAACAAGAGCCGCCACAAGGAGTACACAGATGAGCGGGTCATTCAGCTGCTCCAGAAAAGACTCTACGGCCGTTTTTTTTCTTCCTTCTTTTAAAACATTTGGCCCGTCTTCCCCAAGCCGCCTCGCTGCCTCCGCCTCCGACAGGCCCTTTTCCCTGTCCGTATGCAGCATATCTGATATCTCATGTAGTGACTTTTCCTCAAACAAAATACCCTCTCCTTTCACGCTTGTACAATACATTAGTACTGTATATTATGCTTGAAAGAAGAGGATTAGTCCTTTTTCTAAAATATGATTATTAGGAATTTTTAGACTGTTTTTTTCGCGGGCTGATCGTGATTGCTTCCTTGTTTTCATGTCTTTTAGTATAAACGTCATTAGCATTAATTTGTATACAAAACCAGCTATAATACAAGTAAAAGAAAGTATTCGAAAGAACCCGCAACCCAACACCTTTGCTAATCGGGATATTAAAGTAATAGTCAGTAAGATTAAAAAAGCTTTTCAGAAATGAAACTACTTTAAGGGAGGATTCTACATGGCTAATCAGATTGATAAAGCAATTGATATTCTAATCTCGCAGTACCCCAAGCTTAAATTCACCCAAAAAAATATGAAGAACATTACTGAACAGATTTTTAAAATGCCTGTCCCTGTACTTCCGCATAAACGCGGTGACATTATTTTAAGCGCCCATGGGGAGCTTCATAAGAGCGAGCCTTACCACCGCCATGATTATTTTCTAATCAACTATTCCTACCGCGGAGACTACACCCAATGCATAGAATCAGAAAATATAATTCTCCATCAGGGAGAAGTCCTGCTTTTTCAGCCCTATGTGGCACATTCCCTGCTTCCGCATGCAACAGCCGGGGACAGCATCCTGTCCGTCCGCATCCGGAAGGAACTGATCTTCCATTCTCTTCTTCCGCTGATGCCCAAACACGAGGCTTTACTGCATTTTTTTCTGTCACCATTAAGCGGATCTCCTTCGGATGCTCATAAATACCTGATTCTATCGGGTGATGATGTACTTAATGCCTCCATGCACTCGGTTTTTAAGATTCTGATTCTGGAATATGTAAATATGCTTCCCGGATACGATACTCTGCTGGACAGCGCCCTCTCCATGCTTTTTTCTCTGTTTTCCCGCTGCTATTGTGCCGACAATTTCAAGAATCCCAGCAGCCAGTCCGAAATACTAATTGACAACATTCTGAAATATCTGAGCCGGAACTGTGCTACCGCCACCTTAAAAGATGTAGCAGAGAAATTCAACTATCACCCTAATTATTTATCGACTATTCTTCAGAAGGAAACTGGCAAAACTTTCTCTGAGCTAATCCGGGAATTCCGTCTGAAACGCGCCTGTACACTCCTTCAGTATTCCCTGCTTCCAATTGAAGAAATAGCTGTATTGGTCGGTTATCCTCACAGCAGCAACTTCTATAAGACCTTCAAAAAAGAATATCATATATCTCCACATCAATACCGGATACAGACAAAACCTGGAAACGGATAACAAATAGCTAAGCGGGCAGGTTTCTAATTTTATATAACCTGCCCATTTTACACGTTGCCCTAATGCCGTTTTTGGCCACATACAATACCACCGGAAGGTTTAATTTCTATTTTTCCGCTGTGTCATTGCATCAATGAATACTGCAATCAATACCACCATTCCTGTGACGACCGTCTCCAAATATGAGGATACACTGAGCAGTGTAATGGAGACTGAGATAACGCCCATCAAAAGGCCGCCCACAATCGTCCCCGTCATACCGCCCTTTCCTCCGGTCATAGAAGTGCCGCCCAATACAGCTGCGGTCACAGAAGGCATGACCCACTCGGAACCAATGCTGACCTGAAAGGAAGCCAGGCGAAGCGTCATCAGAACCCCGGCAAATGCAGAGAGCAGTCCGCTGACCGCATAGGTCAGAAGCTCCACTTTTTTGACTTTTACCCCGACAATGGCCGCAGCACTTCGGTTACCGCCAACTGCAAATATATGTCTGCCGAATACGGTATATTTTAGCACTGTAGTCAGCAAAAGCCAGGCAATCAGCATATAAACCAACACATACGGAATTCCGCCGAAAAGCATACCGCTTCCGATAACAGATGCCGATTCCCGGATACCGATAATAGGCGAACCCAGTGTTATGATGTAAACAATTCCCTTGAATATCTCCCCTGTAGCAAGTGTAACGATGAAGGGCGTAATTCGGCAGTAAGCCACAAAAAAGCCATTGATCAGCCCGCATATAAAACCAATCAGACAGGCAATCAGCATTGCTAAAATGGCTGGTATACCGGTCCTGGTCAGCAGCATTGCCGTCACCATACTGGATAATCCGCCCACACTTGCTACTGAAAGGTCAATTCCCCCCGTCAACAGGATGATAGTCTGTGCGAACCCGACGAGAATGCTGATAGAAGTCGATCTTAAAAATGTTCCCATGTTGTACACTGTATAAAAGTTTCCAGTCAAAATATGTACAATAATTGTAATCAGCACGGTGATGATAAATACTGCTGCAGCCGTTGATTTCAGAGAGGCCGGCAGCTTCCGCGCAGTTGTATATATTTTTTTCCCATCCATAAATATCTCCTTTACCTTCCTGTATGATATAGAGCGGTTATGAGTCCTGGAAAGCCACTTTTAAAATGTCGTCTTCCCGTACCAACTCTACCTGCTCAATCTCTCCCTGCACCTTTCCCGCATGCATGACAATGATACGGTCTGCCAGTGCCATGACCTCTTCCATCTCGGAGGAGATCACTATGACCGTCACTCCCTGATCCGCCAGTTCCGTTATCAGATTGTGGATTTCGTCCTTGGCGTTTACATCAATTCCCCTTGTAGGCTCATCAAAAATCATCATCCTGATTCCTTTCGCAAGCCATCTTGCCACGATCACCTTCTGCTGGTTCCCGCCGCTTAAGTTCCGAATTAAGGTACCCAGAGATGGTGTCTTAACCCTTATCCTGTCTACATACTCATCTGCTGTCTGACGTACTTTCTTATATTGGATCAATCCGGATCTGACATACTGCCTGTATGCCGGAAGCATCATATTTTCAGAAATGTCCAGGATCGGAAATATTCCCATCAGCCTGCGTTCCTCAGGTACATAGCCTATTCCAAGCCGGATTGCATCCCTTGGGCCGTCTATGTTTACCCTTTTACCTTCAAAATAAATCTCTGCTTCGGAATCCGGCTTCGTCAGTCCGTACACGGATTGGAAGAGCTCCGTCCGTCCAGCTCCGATGAGTCCTGCAAAACACAATATCTCTCCTTTACGCACCTGAAATGATACATCTTCATACTCCGACTTTCTGCTCATATGTTTCACCTCAAAGAAAACCTCATCGAATACCTGCCGCTTAACCTTTTTCCTGCGCGTTACCTGTCGGTTTGCCATGAAAGAAATAATCTGGTCCTTTGTAATCTCTGTCTTTTCACATACATGAACCAGCTGTCCGTCCCGCAGAATTGTCATTCTGTCAGCCTCTGCCATCACCTCATTCAGATGATGGGTGATGAATATCATCGCCGTGCCTTTTTCTTTCAGTCTTCCCATTGCCGCAAACAGCATCTTTGCTTCCTCCTGTGTCAGCGCAGCAGTCGGTTCGTCCAGAATCAGCACCTTCGGATTATAGGCCAGAGATCTGGCAATCAGAACGAGCTGCTGATAGGATGCGCTGAGTTTTTTCACCTGCATCCCGACATCCATAGAGACTCCCAGCCCTTCAAGCACTTCTTTTGCCTTTTTCTGCACCTCACTCCAACGGATCATCCCTCCGGCCGATCTCTGTTCATTTCCAAGGAAAATATTTTCCGCAACCGATGCCTCCGGCACTAAATTCAGTTCCTGTGGAATCATAGCAATTCCCAGCTTCAGCGCCTCTGCCGGCGATTTAATCTGCAGCTCTTTTCCTTCATACAATATTTTGCCTTCATCCATCGCATAGACTCCCAGCAGAATATTCATCAGCGTACTTTTCCCGGCGCCATTTTCTCCCAAAAGCGCATGTATTTCCCCCTTTTTTATCTGAAGATCCACCCCATCCAATGCCCTTGTCCCCGGAAAGTTCTTTACAATTCCCTGCATATTAACAATATACGCCGTTTCCATGAAACATCCCCACCTGCCTTTCTTTATAGCAAATCAAATCGGAATGCCGTTTCTGACATTCCGACTCAGCTGTTTCGTACGTTAGTCTTAAAACGTTCTATGATTCTCCATATAATTTCTGAATCCATTCATCCGCATCATCCTGGAAGATAATCGTTGAACCCGTGTCATAGACCTCCGGATATGTGTCCGCGCCCGGTTCCAGTCCATCCGCCATCATAACAGCGGTTTTGACCATCCAGTACCCCATGTCTATACAGTTTTGAATAACAGAGCAGTAAATGACGCCCTCTTTTAGCGCTTCCAGCGTACGCCTGTCATGATCATATGCCCCTATCAGAATTTCTCCTGTCTTTCCTGCATCCTTCACTGCTACTGCAGCTCCTACCGGATTTGACATATTATTGCAAAGTATGGCCTTTAGTTCCGGATATTTCTGGATAAAGGTTTCCGTAATCTGTGTGGCTTTCTCTACAAAGTCTTCATCTCTCTGGGAATCTACGACTTCTATATTGGGGTGTTTTTCTAGTTCACTGTCAAAACCATCCAGGCGGAGTTCATGGTTTGCAGCTCCGATTGTCCCGCTTAAGATAGCAATCTGGCCTTCATCGCCGATTGCTTTACAAATCTCTGCCGTCAGCGCTTCCGCATCTCCAACGTTGTCGTTTGTTCCTATAAACGCCGTCCTTTTACAGCCGGCATCCGGTGCCTCATCCGCCGATGCGTACAGAAGAACCGGAATTCCTGCATCCTCAGATTCATTGATTGCAGACACTGCAAGCTCCGGGTCTGAAAGATCGACTGCAATCACATCCGGATTTTTAGCAATCCCCGCCTCAATCCGGTTCACCTGGTCTTCTCCGGACGGTTCTGTCGGCGCATTCCAATCCAGCTTAATCTCAATCCCCTGTTTGGCGTATTCTTCCACCGCTTTATCTACCCCGATCTTAATGGTGTCATACCATGCATGCACCAGCTTATAGGTACAATAAATGTAATAGCTGTCTTTCTTAGGCTCATAAGACGCAATCGGCTCTTCACTGCGGTCGAGAACCAAATTTGTCGTTGTTACATCAGTCTGCAGATTTTTATTGGAGCCAGATTCAGCGCTGCTGCTTTTTTCCTTTCCGGCATCGCCGCTGCTTTGCTCCCCGTCAGATGCACTTCCGCATGCCGCAAGTCCGAACACCAAAGTTACACATAAAATTAAACTCATTATCTTCTTTTTCATATCGGCTTTCTCCTTCCGTCATCAGCTATTCGTATCGTATACCCTTCCAAGGAATTCATAAACTTCATCCCTTGTAAGTTCCATCGGCAGAAATGCATAGCAGTTATCCTTTCTCACGTCATCCACAATGCTCTGGAACTCTTCTCTGGTAATTCCATAGTCTGAAATCTTCTTAATCTTTACATCTCCCAGACTGTTATAGAAACTACGGATAAAGTCAGCAATCTTCTGCCCCTTTTCCTCAACCGTATCTTTCTCATCGAAGGAGAATCCTAATGCATCGGCAATTTTCTGCAGCTGGTCCATGCGGCCCTTCGCAGCATATGCCATAACCTCCGGAACAGACCAGGCACAGGCAATTCCATGCGTCACGTGAAATCTTGCCCCAATACACTGCGCCATCGCATGTCCCAGATGACTGCATGTGTTTGTATTTGCCGTTCCCGCAAAGTTACTGGCAATCGCCATATTTTCGCGCGCTTCCAGATTGTCGGGCTCTTTTACCGCAATAGGAAGCCATTTGTAAATCCGTTTAATCGCGTCAATGCCAAGAGCGTCGGTCAGCGGATTTAAAACATTACAGGTCATGCCTTCTACAATATGTGAAAATGCATCGATCCCTGTGTAAGCTGTGATATCAGCCGGCAGCCCGTACGCCAGCTCGGGATCCAGGATTGTCAGGCTGCCCACTTCACAGACGACTCTCTTTCTGCCCGTCTCCGTGCAGCTGATTACACCATATAAAGTGTTCTCCGCACCGGTCCCCGCTGTAGTTGGAATGAGGACCAACGGAAACGCCTTATTGTAATCCCAGGACTCATAGTACTGTGACAGAGGCAGCGGATTATGGGTCAGAATATTCATCGCCTTGCTGGCATCCATCACACTTCCACCGCCCAGCCCGATGATACCGTCCACTTCATTTGCCACTGCAAATTCGGCCCCCGCCACACAAGTTGTATCCAGGGGATCCGGCTGTACATCATCGAAGATCACCGTCTTAATACCCGCTGCCTTCAGATACCCTGCAATCCGCTCTGGGATCCCGGCTTTTGCAACGCCCTTGTCTGTCACAATCATGGCCTTTTTCATCCCCAGCTTCACGGCTTCTGTTCCCACATCCTTCGCCGCTCCCTGCCCCGCCAGAACAGGACTTGTCATGAAATACTTTACCTTTTGCATAATGTTTTCCTCCTTTTCTTTGCTGAATACCTATAGGTCTGTTAGTGATAGCCTAATTATATCAGCGCAGTTTTATATGAATAAGGCGAAAATATAAGATGTCGTCTGTTAAATTATTGGATCATATCGGCAAGGGGGACAGCAACGGGGGGCAGATCCCTTGATCTGTCCCCCGTCTGTATAACTAACTATCATATATTAAAAAATAATTCTTGATTATTATTACAACCTCAGGCAGCACTATCTGAGCTAAAGGAAAAAGCAGGGCCCCTTCGCACCCAGCGCGCGGAATTCTTCATTTCGTTCCTGATATCTCTTCACCATCTCCGGTTCCGGCTCAAATACTTTTTCGACCTGTACCATCTTTCTGATCGCCTCATCATAATCCGTATAAGCACCAATCCCGACTGCCGCATTAATAGCAGCCCCCAGGGCGGATGCCTGCAGGTTGGACACCCTCTCCATAGCAATATTCATGACGTTCGCTTTTAGCTGCACCCAGTTGTCCGCTTTGGCCCCGCCTGCGCTGATGCGCATGGCCTCAAATCTTCTTCCTATGAGGTTTTCAAACTGCATTAGCATATCCTTCATCGGAAAGGTAAAGCTTTCAATCAGGCCCGTAAAGACATCGGAAAGTTCGTCCGTTAGTGACAAGCCTGAGAAGACACCGCTCCCTTCCATCGGATCCTGCTGCAGGCGCACATGACAAGAACCGTCATACACGCCTTTTTTACTGAGCTCATTTAAGCTCTCCCTGGAAAATGTCCTGATAAACCAATCAAGCACTGGCCCAACTGCGCCCGCGGCCTGGTAATAATAGCTGCCCCGGATGGGGCCGCACCCCGGCGTCAGTTTGGGCGCATTTTCCGATACATCCACAAAGTGGTTATAATACAGGTTCATCAAATTCCATGTCCCCGAATTATTTCCAATCAGAGTCCCATCGTTCTTCGGATGGATCCCCAGGCCCAGAGCGGAGCTGCAGGCGTCATGCGCTCCAATTACAACCGGCACCTTATGCGGAAGTTTTACCCGCCCATAATGATCCAGCTCGTCAATTGTTTCTGCTGAAGGACCCGTCACACCCAGCTGTTCCGGCGCTATTTCCAGGAACCGGGTGATCTCTGTTGACCATTCATACCGCCTCAAGTCATACAGCATTTTTCTGGAGGCGAGGGTGTAATCGTTCATTGGGTGAGCACCCATTTTCCTAAGAATATATTCCTGGAACGAATAAAAACTTGCTGTCTTTCCGAATATCTCCGGCCGGTTGTTCCGAAGCCACAGTATCTTTGAGGCCGCGGCAGAGGGCGTTATGTTTCCTCCTGCGATCTGACTGTAATCCGGGACGCCTTCTTTAATCTGCATGCTTTCCCTATTGGCTCTAATATCATTGGATCCGATGATCGGATGTAAATGATTCCCATCCCTGTCTACAGGCACAATTGTTTCCCCAAAGCACGACAATACAATGGCACAGATCTCCACTTCTTGAAAATCACATCTGGCGATCACTTCCTCCGCCGCCCTCTGGGACACCTCCCACAACTGCTCCGGGTTCGTCTCCATCCAGTTATTTGCCTGAACATCCCACTTGTATCTGAACTCAGAATCCAGCAGAAGCTTTCCGTTCTCTATACAGGTAAGTGTAGAATTGATTTTTGAAAGTCCAAAATCGACTCCCATTATTGCAGATTTTTTCATCCTTACCCCGCCTTTCACTATACGATGCCTTTATCCAGCATAATATTCGCATACACTGCAGTTTCTCCTGTCTGTATTATAGCATATGCGTCTGCACATGCTTCATAAAAGCTCCCCCTCTTCAGTGTCCCTACCGCTTCTGTGCCGCGGTTGTCGTACTTTCCTACGATATTTTTGTAAGTATTCCAGATTGGTATCTCCACATTCTGATCCGCCGGAACCTCCATCAAGTTAACCGGAGTCCGGACATATTCATCCAGCGGATATAATTCCAAAACTGCCTCCAGCAGCTCCGGCGCCCGGATTCCATCCGCCCTGAGTACAATGACACCCTGTTTTGCATAACGCTCCGCTGGAAAATTGGCGTCACCAAGCACCAGTCTGTCCTGGTGTCCCATCTCTGCCAGCAGTTTTAATATTTCCGGTGATAATAATGGTGATATTTTTTTTAACATAACCTGCACTTCCTTTCCGAAACTCTGTTTCTAAACACTCTTTACTCAGCTCTTTATTCAACCTGCATAAGGCGGGATAATATCAATCTCACGCATGGTATCAAACAAATCCACCACCATAGGGGCCTCAAAGCATCCGATCCGATCACATCCTGCCTTAAAGAAAGCAACTGAATTCTGAGGTTTCGGAAAAACAACACCGGCCTTTACTTTTACTTTCGTTCCCTCCACAGCCTTTTTGATTATCAGAATCTGTTCCAGGGAAGGACCTTTAGACTGTCCGGTAGAAGTTTTTGCAAAGGTTGCCCCTGCCTCAACAATAATTTCGCACCCAGCCTTGATTTCGTCATCAGTTAAAAACGCAACTTCCAGAATCGGCTTGGTAACCGCGCCCTCTGCTGCCTTTACGTGTTCTTTTAATTCATTCAGACAGTAATTGTATCTGTGTTCCCTGAGCGCTCCTATATTAAACACCATGTCAACAGAGGTTGCACCCAATTTTACTGCATTTTGGGTGGCTTGAATTTTAGTTTTTGTATCCGAATATCCAAAAGGAAAATCTATAACAGTTCCGATTTCACAGTCTAAGTCCTTTAGCTCTTCTGCTACGATAGGAACCATTGCAGCTCCAGTCATAAAGCAGGCAAACTTATACTTTTTCATTGTTTCCAGGGCAGAATAAAGTTCTGCAGTTGTGGCTTCCTTACGCCCTAGAATGTTATAGTCAAATAATTTAGCGAACTCCTCTTTGTTTGCAATTTTTGAAAGATCTACCATTGTCATTTCCTCCTATAATGAATCATTGTTAACTGAGCTTGTCACAATTGTATTCTAACAAAGGAAAATTTGGTTCGTAACGCAAAAAGCACAGATTTCGTATGGTAAAATATAAGCAATTATTGACACTACTCTAAGCTGAAAAAAAGTTGCTGATTCCTTTATGAATGCGAATAGAATAAAGCGGGCAAGCAAAATTCAATTCCCTCTCTCATCACTCATAAGGGGCTTGCACACTTTGGCACCGCCGTGATGCCGCCCTGCGGCTATATACCTATCGAGGCTTGTACATCCCCCAGAGGGTTTTATATAACAGGAAAGTACCGAGCACTTTTCTATCATATAAAAACAGGAGCAGTCTCACTTATGCGTGTCCTACTGCTCCTGTAAAAGGCATTTAAGTTCTTCTCTTTAATCCGGCTTCTCCACCGGCACACGTACCACTTCTTCTCCCACAAAAAAGAGCAGCCCGCTCACATTTTCATACTCAGCCATCTCATAATTATACCCATACGCCCGGTACTCCGTTCTTTCTTCATTGGTAAAATGTCCACTCATATGGAGAAGTACATTTTCACGTACACTCCCATCCTCATATACAAGCCCCATAAGCATTGGCGGGTTCTTGACATGTTCAAATTCTGCCTCCTCACCCGTGTTGGAATCAATGCCCGACAAAGTCTCTTTTTGATACGTCCATTCCATATCCAGAGTATAAGAGATTGAGGACAAACGAAGCGATTTGGCGACTGCTTCGCTTCCAGGTATCTTCTGGTTAACCTCGTATACCTTACCGGTATCCTCATTATCCAGATTCAGTGTAAGCTCCCAGGAGGTATCCAACAGTACAGGCGGCGCGGTTCGGTTTAATTTTCCTGTATATTCATCTGTTATTTTGTGAAATGACAGATGAATAGGTTTGTTTAACAGCCCTTTTTCGCCGAGATCTTGTACCGTAATTTCATATTCGACTCCATCCGACCAATCCTCGGTCACCTCTTTGAGGAATCTCCCCTCCCAGCCAATCATTTCATTCCCTTCCACCTGCACATCAATGCTCTCAAACCCCATATGGCTCTCAAGCGGGAACTCCTCGCTTCCCCGGATCATCAAAACAATATGAGCCGCATAGCTGTCTGCTACGGATTGCACTGCCTCTATCCTGATACCGTCATGTTCTGTAAACTGGTTCATTTCCTTCGCAGAGTTCGAATCATTCAGCTTTTTCTCTGTTTCAGGATCAATGTTGTATCTTTTAGAAAAGCTGTCGTTCCAGTGAAAATATTTGGCGGCCCCAACTGTCAATGTACTGACCATAAGCACTGCCGCTGCAATGATAACTGCCATTGTCCTCTTGCTTCGCCTGCGTTTGCTCTTATTTGTACGCCTGGGAATCTCCCTGTATATTTCTTCTTCCCGGATTATATCAAATGTCTGCTCAACTTTTTTCCATACGACTTCCGGAATTTCTACCTCTTCCTGTAGCTTCCCCAGCCACTCCCGTTTTTCGTCCATGCGGTTTCCTCCTTCCTGATTTTTTTA